>Ga0114918_10000081_pt1 | contig 73096 bp, 77 predicted proteins | sample LantaG_FD_87015 | JGI IMG/M metagenome (GOLD analysis project Ga0114918, IMG submission 87015) | Deep subsurface microbial communities from Baltic Sea to uncover new lineages of life (NeLLi) - Landsort_02402 metaG | ecosystem: Environmental > Aquatic > Marine > Oceanic > Sediment | place... | reverse complement strand
TTGCTATTTGTGTGAAGTTCATTTATAGTTTCTCATATGTCCTGTAAGGCTCATTATCATACAATTCTTTCCATCTTTTCATCTTGTCCTTTGCTGTATAAGGTTTAAGAATTTCGAGTGCGGCCCTGTGCGCTTTTGTGTTCAGAATATCCATGAGCTGGGCACAAAGCATATTCGGGTCATCATGATATGGTTTGTAGCCATGTTCGCGGATTTTCTTTTCGAACCATTTTTTTCTGCCTACAGACTTAATAGGGATTTCTTCAGGTTCATATATTTTTCCGCTCCAAGGAAATTTCGCTTTCAACTTTTGTCCAATGTCTTCAGGTATGCTAAGTTCAGACTCATAGTCTAAGTCTATATGCTGACCTATTGACTGTTTATAGAATTTTTTAAACTCATTATCATAATGACGAATATCTTCTTCAGTAAACTCTCTGTAATCGGGCTTAGCCTCAGCCGCTGCTTTTTCTGCACCCTTGCCACCTTTCACATACTTAATAGCTTTTATTGCGACTTTAGGACCAACCCAAAGTATAGCTATTCCAAAAGCAATAGCAAATATACCAACAATAGGGTGACTCATAAAGAAAGCAACTACACCAATTAGCATGCTTAAGATAGCCCAAGGAAGTAGCTTCTTTTCCATTTCCATTTCTTCTTGTGAAGCTTCTGTGAACGCAGCCATCTCATTACAAATAGATTCAGTAGTTTCTTTTTCACCCTTTTTCTTTTTCAAGGCATACAAACAAAGTACAGTTCCTAAAAGAAGTACTGCAACTGCAATCTTTACAATAGTAGGAGAAAGGTGTTTCTTTAGGAAAGCTAGAATTTTAGCATACCACTTACTCATGTTAGCTTTAGCAGTATCCCATAATTCTTTTAAGGACTTGTCCTTCATGATTTTGTTTCTTAGCCCTTGTATAGCTTCTTTTACTTTAGAAGAGTTAGCAGTTTTTTCTACAGTATCTTCTGCATTCTCTCCAGGAACAACACCTTCTATATCTTTTAAAGCTTCTGCAGGATTTCCACCTTTAGCCGCCCCTTCCGTAGCAGTCTTAAAAGTCTCTGCTGTCTTACGATCAACTTTTAACAAGCCTAATAATGAATCAACGAACTGCATAGTGGGTCTCCTCTAAGTTATATTATGTCAATAGTTAATACTTTCAACCTATTTTTACGATTGTTACATACAGTAAATAAAAAGCTATTTGTATGTACGAGCACAAACAGCTTTTAAAATTAATGATTTTCAAATTATGTCAATTAAGATTTCCAGATGTATTTGTTATGTCCTGGATTTTTTAACTCTGAAATACTTTAGTTCTGAAAAAGTTCAAAACAGACGGTCCTGCAAAGGCAGCGATGAGCGTTAGTATTCCACCCATAAAAAACATCATAGCATTCTTAGCTGCCTTACCAGTGGAATCTTTTAAATTTTTAGCCATGGCGATAACGGACACTACAATCACTGTAGAAGCAACACCTACGCTAACATCTTTTAATGTAGCTTCCTGCAATGTAGTTTGTTCTGTTAATTTAGTTAATGACTCTATGACTGCTTCAACATTTGTTTCTTTTTTAGCTTTCTTTCTTAAAAAGATAAATAGAGCAATTCCAATGAAGATAGTAACCCCTATCATTATTGCTTTTTTGTTATCCTTGTAAAACTTCTTAATTGGTTCCATAATCTTTTTTACAAAATCTCTTAGTTTTGTTTTTACCTTATCAAATATTTCTTTAAACTTAGAATCTTTTGAAGCCTCCCCTTCAACTTTTTTAAGCAAATCTGCAAGAAGAGAAGGGTCGCTTTTTGCTTTCTCCAACATGTCCTTATCTAAATCAGGAAACTCTTTTCCTAGAAGCTCTACAGCGCTGTTTGGGTCACCGGACTCAATCGTTTTCTTAACGTTGCTCAAGATTGTATTTTTTTGACCTTCTGGAATTTCTGACTCTTCCTTTTGATTTTGTTCGCCTTTAGCCAGAGGAGCAACCTCCAGCTCCTCTGCTGTTTTGTGAATAAGCGGAGCTTGCTGTTTAATAGTTATAGTGCCTGAGGGGTTTACTTTTTTGATGACTGCCATCATAGGGTTTGCAATGTCTGCATCTGTTTTGATATTATCATCCGACATATCATAGATAGCTATATAACCAGGCTTCAATAATTTATCAAAAAGCTGTTCAGCCCAATTTTTAGGAATATTTTCAATATCAGCTATCGTGGCTTTTTTAGGAAGATACCATAGTATCAGTTGAGGTATCGGCCGCTTAGCATCATCAGCGTGTCCATCATAGTACTGACACCCTATAAATATTCGCTTTACCGACGAGTCATATCCATAATAAGTTTTAGACAATTTTTTACGTGCTGTCCCTTCTTGTGCTTTTTTTGATATAGCATTTGTTAGTGTAAACGCTTTCTCAGTAGGACTAGTTAATATTGTAGAAAAGCCCCAATATTTACCTGCCGTTCTCCAAACAATATCTTTACCATTTATATCCATTGTTTTCTTATTCTCCTTACTTAAGATTTCCAGATGTATTTGTTATGTCCTGGATCCCAGAAACTACATATATAGCCACCACTCAAACTCATATGCGTCAGCGGTTGTCTTAGGCCTAGTGGCCATACAAACATGTGACAGTAACATAAATGTTGTTTCAGTAGGATCTTGAGTTGGTGCTAACCAAAGACCGAGTTCATTTAGATTAGTTGTGCCGGCTCCAGTAGCTTGATTGAAATCTATGTACACTGAATATATGATTGCGATTATATTCTCCGTAATAAAGTTTGTTCCTGGAGCTAAAGGTGCTTTATACCCATTATCCGCAAAAGTCACATTGGTTGGATCTAAGACAACTGGACTGTATAAAGCTACATCGTGATCCAATGGATATAATGGATTCATAGGGTTGTCCGTAGTTGCCCCTCCCTCACCACAGGACCACCAGTAGGGCTTATAATTAGCAATTGTTGATGCTGGATAATCAAAAATTTTGTGGAATCCCCAAAGTCTGCCATTATGCACGACAAGGTTGCTCTTCTCAAAAGTTTCAACAATCTCTTCAGAACCGTCAGCATTCTTTCTGATATGATTTATTCTTACAGCACCTCTTAGCCCTAACTCCGGATTAGGTTTCTGTAATTTATCAGCAAAACTCTTCCTTAGAGTTTCGTCTTTAATTCTTCCTTTCCAAATCTTTCTTCCATCTTCTAAAATAGTAGGCATGTATTCCTCCTGATTATTTTCCTTTGTAACCGACGATAATATGTACCATAGCTTTCCACTCTTCTGGTATGCAAAATCGAGCTTCAACACAAGATTGAAATGCTCTAAAGTTTACATCTATTGTTTTATCTTTTGCATATAAACTAACTAAGTAATCGTAGACTTCTTGTTTTATGTCATCAGAGATACTAGGAGCTACATACTGCATTAAAGTTTTAAGCGCATCCATTGTTTCTCGTGTATTGAAATAAACCTCAACCGCAGGTGCTCTGCTTAATAATGCTGTATCTATCTCGTTCTTTTTTAGATTAGTTATTAAAACAATTTGACCTTTAAACTCAAACTTGTCAGGAGCAGCTCTTTCTATAGTTCCTTTTTCTCCAGATACAATCACATCTTCCTTAGGAAGGGATACTACCCGGATAGGATAAGAATCAGTGACAGCTTTTAATAAATTAACCATAGCTTCATCTTTTAATGGTGTATCAAAATCATCTAAGACTATAATGCTTTTACGGTATTTGTATAATAAACTATAAAAATGTGATAGTCCTAACGTAGACCCTTTAAGCATTACATAATCATCTCCAGGATTAAGCTTTGCGAAATGAAATGTTCGTCTAACCATATAAGTTTTAGACATTCCGGGAGGACCGCAGATAATCAAAGCTCTTGCTTGTTTACTAACTATATGCTTAAGATAAGTGACCAGTTTATTATAAATAGCAAATGCAGGCTCATTGCCTGTCTGGTCTGAAAACAAAGAATCATTTATGCGTTGTTCAAGAGATGAAGCAGCTTCGCGTTCTTGCTGCCAATTCCTAACTTTTGTAAAAGCATGCTTAAAGATTTCAAGCAGTCCGAAAATTCCGGCAATGATTCCACCTACACCCATTAAAACTTTGAGCCAGGTAGGAGTATTCTCAGGCATATCATGTTTGCCTTCAGTTATAGCTTCAGTAGCAGCATGTGTTTTTTTACTTTTAACGTATATAGTTTTGAATAAATGAGTAACCAGCTTCTCTAATTCTGCTGCAGGCAAGTCTTCTTTAAAAGTAACACCCATTTCTAATTGAAGGCCTGCATTAAATAAATCATAACCGTAGGCTTTGCTGAAATCTTTACTTTTAGAAGTAAACCTAACTTTTGTAAAACCTTTACCATTATCAAAGAAATAACTTACAGCATACAAACTTCCTATGCCTTTTATAGTAATTTGAGCTATTCCAGGGACTCTTCTAATTTTAACACCAGGCAAATTTAACTTTGCTAACTTTAAAATAAAACTATGGTTATTCATCTAATCCTCTTATTAAGCTAAAGACAGCGCTTCAGCTAAGCCTTTTCTCTTTAAAAATTTATAAGCACGAGTTATAAGCCTGAATGCTTCATTCATTTCTTCTTTCTCTTCCTCAGTTATGTCTCTACCTTCTTTTTCCTTGAACAGCCTTTCTGCGATAGCAGGATGCTTTGTTTTTACAAGCTCTCTGAATTTCTTCTTAACTTCCTTAGGAGATACTTTTCCTTTAAAGCCTAAGTCTTTAAATGCTTTACTTGCTGTTAAAAAGTCTTCATTATCAGGATCATTTCTACGTTGATTATCCCTAACGTTTCTGTATCGTTTAAATTCTATGTACAGTGGTCTTAAGGAAGCACCCATAATAAACATAAAGAAGGCGGTATGTATAGTAGCTCCTACAAGCGCTACCTGCTTTATTGATTTTTCTGTTTCACCAGGAAATTTAAATGCTAGCTCTTCTGCATGTGTAAATTCATAAATGCTTAAAGCCATCAATGCTACATACATACATATCATAAAAACTAGAGTACCTATAAAAGCAATAAGATCTCCTGTAGATATTCCTTTTTTAAGTTCTTTCATAAAACCAACTAAATCACTAAAGAAGTTATCAATGCTAGTTTTAAAACTATCTAACCCATCAAATAGTCCTTCAGTTAATTGCTCTTCTGTAGCCTTTGCTCCTTGCTTTTTACGGAGTGCATATATAGCAAGAGCTATGCCTGTAGCTATTATTATAATTATTACCATAGCTGATTTAGGTGAAAGTTTAGCTTGGTTAACAAGAAAATCTTTTATGGCAGCAAACTTCTTGTTAAATGTTTTGATAATAGAAGCTATAAGCTGTTTAATACCGGTGTCCTTAGCTACTTTATTGACCTCTTTTTCAACATCATTAGCTGCTGCATTATCTTGACCTGCTGACGAGAAAAAGCGTTTAAAAGATTCTGGTATATCTTTACCTTGAGCAAATATTTTATTTATAGCATCTCTAAAAGTTGCTTCATCTTTTACATCCTTTGCATCAGGCATAACCTTAAGTATTTCGGCTTGTTCATCAACAACTTTATCACCGAATTTTTCTCTAAGCATTGCTTTTAAGCGTTCGATATTCATTAATATGTCCTCCGTTATATTATTCTTACATTTTCAACATATATAAAATCTTGATCATACGTTGCTTCAAACACATCATAAAAACACCCGTTGTCACATGCTGCTTCTTTTAGCCGTTTCAGAATTAATCCATCATAAAAACGAAACTCTGAGCCACTATCATAAATATCATTGCCATCATAAGCACTATATTCCAATTTACCTTTTGGATTACCATGTGCAGACAATGCATCTTGTAGTGTAAGCAATTTGTTATCCTCGTACACTAACAATGCTTGAAGGTTAAGAAGAACTAAGCGTGCTGCTTCTTTTTCTGCAGCATGTTCTTCGTCGTCTGGAATAGCATCGTAAGCGGCTTGAGCAAGTATAACATTGTCTTGAGTCTGACTTACTCTAAAGGTTTGTAAGTCAACCATCTTAACTAATACCGTGCTGTCAACATATTGTCCACCGGATGTTTCTTCATTGTTTATATATTCATCATACAAAAGTTTCTTTAGAACAACATAGCCTGTTGACTTAACAGCTTCTGCTATAGAAAATACATTACACAAATTACTGTTCTCAAAAGGAATATCAAATGTTTTTAATGAGTCCATGTGCAATCCACGATTCATTGTAAGCACAGGAAAGCTTAATCTATCGTCAAAGATAGCACCTAAGTCATAACCAATACTTGTATCATGTAGCTGAGGCTGCTTTTCGCCTCTTTCTAAATCGTGAACAAGCCAATCATATTTAACACCTGTATCATACTGAAGCACAGGGCATTTGATTTTCATGCTTCCTGTTGTTATTAGTTTTTCATGAATATAAAAAGTATCCCACGGATCCTTGATTAAGTTAGATGTTGAGATAACAAGAGGTCTAGCACGGTAAGGCTTAATAAAATTAATAGCTTCACGCACTTTTTCAACATCAATTACAGGATTCATTTGGAAGTATAAGCCGGTAGCGGCAATGAAGTATGATTGAATATCTGTTAAAATGTTCTCAGCTGCAGAAATTGCTTCATTAGCTGAAATCTTATCAGCAACAAACATATAAAAAGGTTCGTTAATTTCTCTTAACTTCTCAGAAGCTTTATCTGTTATATTATCAACAATTCTATAGTTTCCAGGAGAAGTAAACTTAGTAATAAAATCAGCTAGTCGCTGTTCTCTTTCTCTATAGTCAGAAGCTTCGATGTCTTGTACTATATTATTGTAGTCTGTCACTATAATGTCAAAAGCAGAATCAGGATCAGTTATCTCTGGAGTGTAGTCCATCTTTCTTACTTCAGTTGTATCAACAATCACTTCATCATATATAGCAGTTCCGTCATCATGCTCAATAGAGCCATCATCAAATTCATGCGCAGGATGTGAGCCCGTTGCTACTTCATTAGGAATTTTAGTAGGATCCCAACCATAGCCATTAGGAACAGCAGCTTCCACACAAAATGTATAAGCTAAAATTAATTCAAGGAAACTAAGGTTTTCTTCAAAGGCATTACTATATACCTTGCGAGTTGTAATAGTTCCTGACTCCTCTAATTCAGCTAACTCAGAAGCTATCATGGAAGCAAGGAAACCACTCATCTTTGTATATGTTCCAAATACGTCAAAATCTGCTAATACAGAAAAGTAAGATGTTTTGGAAGGAGTCTTCCAATCTTCCGCTGCTTCTAATACTCCAATATTGGCTGATGTTAAATACCAAAGAGGGTCTCCTTGGATTATAGCATCATCTACAAAGAACTTTAGTGCAGAAGCAGCAGCGGTGTTTACTCCGTATACTACTTCCGAAGTTATAACATAGTCAGGGTCTTCGTATTCTACCCAATGTTCTAAAACACGAATAGACGGAAAGCCTAAAAGTTTCATTACGTCAACAATGCCTTGAACTGTTCCAGTTTCTTTATACAGGTTAAACAAATCTGCTAAAATAAACCTTCTGGTTCCTTCATCAAACAAATGCCAAATATCAAATCCGTAAGACTTTAGATATTCAGCTACAGCATCATCAGGTATAACAAAAGGATTAGTAATAGATTTTCTTACAGTTGAGATTGTTCTCAACGCAGCAAATACTTCTAGTATAGTTAAAAACAACTTAGCTGTGTCATCATTATAGGTATTAGGAAGGATTACTGACTTCTCTAAAAATACTTTTAAATCCGTATAGGAGTTATTAGCAATACTAAGTAGTGAGTTAGTTCCAGTGGTTCCAACCGTATTAAGGTAGGAGGTATCACCAGTTCTGTAATAGTTAATGATATTTTGAAATAAAGCAGTAACTTTCAAAGATACTCTCCTGTTAGCAGTATAGTAGATATATATCTAATTTTTGTGTTTTAAGAAGGATTGGTTATAGACCGGTAATTTTGTTGGTAATAGCAAATTCACAAGCTTGTTTAAAGAAAGCAATTTCAAAAACTGCTTCAACGAGATTTGTGGATTGCTTTTGATAGTTTGAAGGAAGTGTACCTGCTTCCTCTAAAGTAACTAGTTGGTTAATCATAGCTGGTAAAGCTACTGTGCTAGTTGAAGGAGTATAAACACCGCCCTGACGATAAGTTAAGAGATTGTTAAGAGCGAGAACAACATCAACATAAGCTGTTCCCATATACATAGTTGCGAATAAGTCAGCTGTTCCAATACCTCCAGCTGATCCACCTTTTATAGCGATACCTACTAAAGGTTTCCATCTATGAAATAATGTATTGGACATATTAGTCTCTTCAAGGTTTGCACCAAGCAATGAATAAGATGCAGCAACATAGGAAGAATCAAACAATAAACCAAAAGCAGAATCTGCAAATGCAGGAGCTACTTTAAATTCTTCCTGCGCCAAGTTGTATAATTCAATCTTGCTTGTAGGGAAGTTGTCTGATAGCCAATTTAGATAGTAGTTTAAATCAACTATGCATAAATTGTTTTCTAACACACAATCTAACCTTCTGAAGAAATAAGTTGTTCTAATATAATGATCAACTGCGAACATAACGTTTGTTATATTGAATAAAGGAATACCGATGTCTTGCGTATTAATAATGTCTAAAACATCATTATACACATACCTGCTACTTACCTTAGCTTCAATGTCTGCTATTTCGTGATGCGAAGGAAATAACTGAAGCTTAAAATGCGCACGATTGTTAGGCATACTGTAATCAAGGTTAACAACTTGATAAACTAATGTTTCACCTTGAAGGTTTGTAAAGACTATGTAGTCTTGAAGCTTAGGTTCTAAGTCAGCTGTTCTAGGAACCATTACTGTAGGACGAATACTTTCTTCTCTTGTAGTACCTTTCTCATTACCAGTTAAAGAAGCAGGTGCACCTTCTCCAAAGAATACAGGAAACAACGAAACTTTATTCCATCTTAAACCACTGAGGTCACCAATGTCTTGGTAACTAGCAACATAGTTTTCATCCCATACACTAGCATCCTTATCTAACGAATAGTAATCACAATAAACCGCATTGCCGCTTTTACTATACGTACTATGCGTCATAGTAATGTATTCTTCTAAGTATTGATAATAGTGCCTAACTAAAGATCCAGTGCTCATTATCCTCTCCCATGAAGTGCTCGGACTCTGTCATTGTCATATGCCATAATTGGATTGTTATGTGTAACGTTACTATTATTAGAAACATTTGAACTTGTAGAGGATGACTGTGTAAAGCTGTTAAAGGCTGCGGCTAAAGTACTAGCTGTTGTTTTTGCACCTGCGGCAAGTTCTTTTCCTAGTGAATTTCTACCCTTTTCTTCATCCTTCATTTTCTTTTGTCTTGCTGCTTCTTCAGCTGCCATACGTTCTTCTTCAAATGTAGGAGCTTCCCAAGTTTCTGCCCCCTGTTTAATAATACCAGTTTCTTCTCTTTTCTTCATCCTTTCAAGGTAGGCATCATTCCACCATTTGTCTTCTTCCTCTCCTGACTTAAATGGCTTAAAGTCAGCCCCTGTATTAAGAATACCTGTAGGATTTTTTAAGTGTGTAAAGTCTGGTTTGCTCGCAATATACTGATCAGCTACAGCTTTGTGTGCTTCAATTGCCTTCCCATAAGTCGCAAGTTTCTCGGGAGTAAACGTTGAGAAATAGCTATCTGTCTGCTGTTTACCGTCTTTCTTGTTTTGCATAAATTGTGTATACGACTTATTCGCTTCAAGTATTGATTCTGGTGTTTGTACGTTCTTTGCATACTTAATCCCCAGTTTTTCAAGATGCTCCTTAGGCGCTGTTAACAGTGCAATTGCTTGCTCAGACATTTTACCTTCTGTTTTCATTGAGTCTACTCTAGCTTGTAGTCCAGCCATTGCTACTGCCTGTTTCTTTTTTTCTAAGAAACCCATTTTTGAGTAGTCTTGTTGCATACTCGCAAGTTTTTCCTGAGCCTCTTTCTGTGTTTTAAGCGCTTCTTGTGCTGAGAATACTATACTAGCAGTTGCATCCCTTTTTTCTTTCTCAGATGCAAATTGTTTTTTACCAGACTGTATATCTTGAGCAAGTTCTAAAATACCTCTTTTTTGGTCAACATTAAATTCTTCTTCTTTCAAGACTCTACTATACTCTCGCATCTTTCGCAAAGCAGTACCTAAGTCAGTACCGATTTTTAGAGCCAGGACCACTGCAGCTGTAATAAGAGCCATTGTAGCTGCTCCTGTAAGGACACCCATTATAGCAGGAAGTGCTGTACCTGTAACCCACGGAAGAAGCCCTGCAAGTAGCCCGGAAAGACCTCCGGCAACAGCACCGGTAAAAGTAGAGGTTAATCCAGAAACAGCGTTTGTTACGCCTGCTAATAAGCCTCCAAGAAGACCGGAAGATTCCTCTTTATCCTTGCGATGGAATAACCCTCCTAACATGCCAACTATACCTTTGCCTGCTTCTCCTTCTCCTAACAAAGCACTTCTAATTGCTTTAAGACTTTCACTTGCACTTACGGTAGCAGCAAATGTAGTTGCCTCTTTCTTTTCTTCGGCAGGAGACAGTGCACCTAATGCTTCTATCTTAGAAGGTTCTTTCTTTTCTGCAACTTCCTTAACTTCAGGAACTACAGCCTCATCAAGCTTTTCTATTAAGTTCCAAGAAGTTGCATTAGCGAAGTCTGCTACTGCTTTATCAGCAACACTTACACTACCTGACTCTCTAATAGCTCCTAATATACCCTGTAGTAAATCATTAGCAGTCATCATACGTTGCTCTAATGCTCCTACGGAAGTTGTTATGTCTCCTGCTGAAGATTTTTGACTCGATCTAATTGCATTTATTAAACCAAGTACAGGGCTACCCGTAACAGCTGTTCCTGTTAAGAAACCTTTGCCGGCAGCTATTAAGTCTATTTTACTTCCTAAATTCTTTTCCGAACCCATGACAATTTCTTCAAGGGATTTCTTTCTTTCTTCAGAAGCCGCTGCAACTTGCTCACCATCAATTTCTAGTATTCTGGTTTCTTGTCCAAGCAACTTCTTTCTTAAACCATCAGCTTGCTCTAATCCTTTTCTAGCAAACTTCCAGATGCTATCCGTTATAGTTCCAGTCTGCTCTTCAGCCTGTGTTGTTAACTTTTCTTGAGATACTTGAAATTGAGAAAGGTCAACATCTATTGTGCTTAAAAGTTCTTCAGCTTGTTTATTTGCTTTATTTGCTTGTTCAAGATGTTTATCAGAACTTAGTATTACTTTGTCTATTATGTTACCTTGCCCGTCTTGTGCAAAATTCCAAAAGTCAAACATGCCACCAGATAGCTTAGCAAGATTTGTCTTAAAAACATTAAATAGTTTCTTAGACTTAGTCTCTTGCTTTGCGTTTAAATCATCTACGGTAGCTGTTGTTTGTTCAACCGCTTCTTCATTACTTTTATAAAAGTTTTCCCATGATTGTTTTACTGAGTTAAGCTTTTCTTGCGCCTTCTGCTTAAGTGTTTTCTTTTCAGGCAGCTTTATTGTGCCTGTAACTTTCTCTGCAGTTAGGTGAGACGTTTGGCCACTAAAATCGTTAGATAGATCTTGTTCTTTTTTCGATAAAGCCTGCCACTCTTTGTAACTCATCACTTTGCTAGTGTTCTTTTTAGGAGGCTCTATTGTACCAGTAGCTGCAGATGTTTTCCCCGCAGCAGTTTGCTGCTTTACAACTTTTTCAGCAGCACCCTTCTTGTCAGCAAAGAGGCCTTTGAATAAATCCTTTCCTTTACTAAATATAGTACCGAATAGATCATCTTTCTTCTTTGCAGCTTCTTTCTTATCAGGAAAGAAATCATCCCATAATTTTTTACCTTTGCCAAGTAAAGTACCGAACAAGCCTTGTTTCTGTTTCTCAACTTCTTTTTTACCAGGGAAGAACTTATTCCAAAACTCTTTCCCTTTAGTAGTGATAGTTCCTATGATATTTTCTTTCTCTTTTTTCTTATCAGGAAATAGACTTCCCCAGAAGCCTTTCTTCTTTTCTTCTTCTTTCTTACCGAAAGAGAATAACTTGCCAAACAAAGATTGTTTCTTCTTTTCCATATCTTTGTCAAACTTAACTCCGAACATACCTAAGATACCTTTACCTAGCGCTTTAGGTATAGCGAGTGCTTTCTTGAAGGGCCACAGTACAAGATCCGTAGTTTTCTTAAAAGCATTGCCTAGCATACCACCAATGCCTCTAGTAACACTTGTTAGCGCTCCAGCTAGTGTTTTAGTAAACACCTTAACCCATCTAAAAGGATTCATTAACCATACTAATCCTTTTAAAGCTAAACCTATCTTAAAGAATTCAAATTTAAGCCATTGTTTAGCAAGGAAGCCTAATACACCGAACACACCACCTTTCTTAAAAGAGGTAGAAAGGTCCAGTGCCATGTCTTGTGTATTCTTAGCGCCTCGTTTACTATAGTCTGCGATGGTACCTAAAGGCTTTGCCATCTTATCTTTTAGTGAGCCTACACCTGATTTAACATTACCAATTCCATCAAGCATTTTTTCATAATATGCATCAGTAATTTTTTGTCTATCACTAGTCTTAGCATCTTCTGCAGCGTCCTTCTCCCAATCATTTACATCTTGATCTCCAAATAAACCTGCGCCTGCTGCACCGAAAGCTTTAAGGAAGCCTGGTTTAATAGCACTAGGCAGATATTTAAACATAGCTGCTGCAACTTGTCGTCTTTGTTGTGGAGGTAATAGTACAGCTGCGCCTAAACCGCCTACAGCTAGGAAACCTAAAGACTTAGCAAGTAAGCTTATTAAAGCAGCAGGATTAGCTAAAGTAGCTAGCCCGCCTGTAATCATATTTAAAGGAAGTTTAGCTAACCACCTAATCATTCTAAAAGGCGCACTTAGTATACTGCCGCCTTTTCCTTTAGCTGCTTCTTTAGTATTAGCTTCAATCTTTTCTAGTGTGCGCATCTGCTTATGCTGAAATGCGTACTCGTCTAGCTTTTCTCTTCCCTCTTTAGTGAATCTATTAGTAATAGGAGAAAATAAACCTCCAATACCAGAAATTAAGTAACTGAATGTTTTCTTAAAGGTGGAAGACAGTACACCGTGTAGTAACTTAAATAGTGATCCTATAGGAGAAAACACTGCGCCTACAAGTTTACCTAATCCCGTCAATACAGGGTTTATCTTCTTTACTTCATCAATTAAAGTACCAAACTGTATCCCAGTGCCTGTTGAAAAGGCATCCGTCATCTTTCCAGCAAAGGACGAAGCAAAGTTTCCACTTATCTCAGCTAACTGTTTAAGTCTATAAGGAATAGCAAAAGCTATGCTTTCAACTAAAGTCTCTTCGCTATCTCTATGGAAGTCATCTCTTTCTAAAAGGCTTTCTCTAAGTCTAGTTAAGTCGGATCCTATTCTTACACCTAATCTTGCATTAGCTCCTCTGACAGTAGAGGTAGAAGCTAAAGCTAAAGAACTAACTGCATTAGCAGACATCTTCATTGTCTTGTCTAGTAGTCTAATAGGAGTTGATATTAATCCTGCAGACTCTCGAGCTGATTCTTTTACTGCGCCTGATATACTTCTAGAAGACTTATCAATTGCGCCTGTTGTGCCTCTAACTGTTTTATTTAATGTATCAAGTTTAGGGGAACTTTTCTCAAGGACCCGCTTTACGTCGGTAACTGTTTCAGCTAAGTCAGCATTACCTATATCAGCAGACTTCTCAATATCTTTAAGTACTTTCTTTAATTCATTTACGTCTTTTTTGGTAAAGGAATCTTTGTTAGCTTCAACAAGAAGAGTTTCTACTTTTTGAGCAATTTCCGTACGGGTCTGCGTTCTTAGTTCTTCAAGCAAACCTTGTAGAATAATTAGATCTTTATCATTCATACTTTATCTCCTTAGAAACCTTTCAATTTGTCAGCAACGTCTCTCTGCGCAGCAATAGTTTGATTAGCACTTGGTTTACTTATATTAGGTGCTGCAAAGTTAGCAATATTTTGAGGTTCAGTGTCAGCGCCTTCAGGAGCAGAGCGCTTTCCTGCGGATGAGCTAGTACTAGGGTCCTGGAAAACATCATTTAAGTTTTCTGCTTTTCTTCCTGGACGTAATGTACCATTACCGCCAGCTGTGCCTTTCCCTGAACTATAAGCAAATGACTTTTTAGTAGATATATCGTAAGAACCACGTGGGTCTTTATCTATTAAAGTAGGTTGCACAAGTCTCAATGATTCAAATTGCACTGATGCATTTGTTATTAAAGGCAATTGATCAAAACTAAAGGTACCATTATCACCGCCATGCTCTATATTTAAAGAACGAAAACCGCATGTTGGGTTATAATAAAGGAAAGGGATTTCTACTTCTAGGAAAGGAGGCTCATTGTAAATCAAACCACCATCTCTTGAAATAGCAGCTGCTAAATACTTTAAGATATGGATGGGCGTTACAACATGATCAATTACATCTTGTTGGTTAGCTGAGGGAGCTATAAACTTAAAGTTAAGCGTGCTATCGAAACTCCAACTTGACCCTGTCCATACTCTAGGCAAATCAACACGCCCGCCTGTCAGCACATTTGCTATATCTCCAACCCCTGCTTTTCCGATCCCACTAATAGCCTTATCTGCTGCAGTTACAAGACCTGATGCTATGTTTTTGAGGAGACTCGATCCAGCGGAGTCTGCAATTTGTCCTACAAATTTGCTAAATTGCTCTTTTGTTCCTGTGCCTCCATGAAGTTGCCTAAACTGGCTAAAATATGTTCCCATAGTAGAACCTGCATCTGCTGCTTGTTGGTAAAAACTTTCTCCAAAGTTATTTTCCATAGTTTCCATTAAACTTCTAGCTTGTGTTGCGAAATAAAAAGAAGAACCAGATACACCTAAGTCGCTTGATATTTTGCCTAGAATTTCATCATGTGGTTTAGTAGTTACAGCACGTGGCGTTAAAACACCAGAAGCTTTATCGTCGTCCCACTTGATGTCTATCTTTACAGGGGTTATTTTAACTATGAAAAATCCATTCAGTACTACTTTCTCCCACTTGGTATCTAGAATCTCCCAAGACATAGGAGGTAAACCATATACAGGTGCTCCTACAAAAGGCGCTTGTGGTACTTTCATTACTTCCCTCCCTTACTTTGTGACTTAAGACGGTTAATGATTTCAATCATCTGCTCTTTTGATAGCTCCTGACTTGCCTGCGTGTAAGGGTTATCCGTTTCTTTAACATTCATTAAAAGGACATGTTTCAGATTTTGCTCCGTTTCTGGATGAGAATTGATAGCAGTTACAGGATTTGAATATAATCTAGAAAATACTACGTAACCTTGACCTAAGGCTAAAACTAAATCATCTGTTGCTGTTGATGTCTTAGTTACTTTGCCTGTCTTACTATTAATTAATCCAACAAGTTCTCCTATTAACCTAGAAGAGTTTATAGTGTCTGCTCTATTGAGTAACAATGAATATACTTGATTAAAGATATCTTCTTTACTTTTCTCGGATGTATGAAATCCTGTCTTCTTTTTCTTTTCATCTTCCTTATAAAGTTTCGGACCTATAACAGGATGAAAAGGAAGTTGTTCTACCAGCTGATTTCCTACACCGTTATTCTCATAAGTCACTGTGCAGTTAGGATATAACATGACTAGTTTTGATATTTCATCTGTTAAGTTATAAGGTATAGGAGGACCTATAGGAAGTTTATCACTAAACTCAGCTACCTGTTCTAACGTATCCATATCCAATACCTGAATAGCTGATTTACAATGTCCGTACATAGTAGCAACATCTACAGCTATTAAATATTCTTTAACCTTACCGCCTGTAACGTGAGATAAGTCAGCTGTTTTCCAAATCCAAAGAGCTCCCTCTTTCTTGATGGGAGGTTTAGACGTAAGTGCTTCTATTACGGAATCAGGAAGGAAAGTATCCTCTCCTCCTAAGAATGACAAATCATATTCTTGATGAAACTCTCTTAACCGTTTACCAAATTTCTTCTTTTCACCTTCATACCATTTCTCATCGTAGAAAGGCATTTCAGACCAATGCACTCTGTAGGATGTAAAGAAGCAGTTTTGTAATATCTCTCTATTGCGTTCTCCATCGTCTTCGAACTTTACTCTACTCTCTTCTGCTGCTTCCCAATAGTCATAAAATACTTTACCAACACCTTTTGTTCCATTAGGCGTTGTAGTCATTACTATACCATGAGGCAGATTATGTTTCTTAGCCATCTGGAAACGTTGAGCCGTAGTAGGCAGCAAACCCGAAAGCAAAGGGCTTAATGTTTTTAAGAATGCAGCCTCATCGATCCAAACAATATGAGACCTCATACCTCGACCTTTACCTTCTGGATTAGTGAGAACAGATTCAATTTTAATCTTTGATCCTGTTTCTAATACTTTCTTTTCTGTCGCAGCATTTGGTTTCAACGTTGGTCTTAAGAAATCAGGAAGTCTTTCAAACAATATTTCAAGATCAACCATTTGTTCTTTAGCCTGTGCTTCTTTTCTTGATATGAATGTAATGTCCATTCCAGGAAAGAATAACATTACCCATGCACAATAACAAACCATTATTGTAGTCTTACCTGTCTGTCTTGAACCAAGTATTAAAACGTTATTGTCTTCAATTAGTTTATCACAGAGTTTCTTTTGCTTAGCAGCTAAATTCATTAACTGGAAACCGGCACCCGTATTGACATAACAATAGTGTTCAACAAAATAAGGAAAAGAGCTTTTACATCTTGTAAACTCTTCTTGAATCCATTGTGGTGACGGCTTAGCCAAAATTCTACCTCCTTATTAAACTAAATGTGGGAATTATGTCCCAACGATCCTGACCACCTGATTGTCTAGTTATATTAATTGTGATATCTCTGATCATATACTTACCTATCAATTTACCATCTGCTTGTATAAAGTCAGGATCTTTAACGTCAATAGTAACTAATCTGCCTACCCTAAGTTTATCAAAGGGGAAGAAGAAATCAGGAGTAAAAGGAACAACCCTTAGCCCTGTTAGACAATCTGAGTAATAAGGAATATGTGAAAACTTGTTATCAATAGTGTTAGTCATGCTAGTTTTTTCGATCTTCCAGAAGTCTTCAATCTCGAAGAATTGCTCAGCTGACATTACTTCCGACACATCTTTAATTTCTTTTTGCAAACCTTCAAGCCCTAACTTCGCTCTCTTATAAAGAAAGTCTCTAGTAAATATAAGATAGTTAGTAGCTGTCTTATATTGCATGGCTGCATCAGGTTTTCTATCTGTTTCATTAACTGCAAGATAAATGAAATGTTCTTTCTCTTGCAGTTCGTATTTCTCATTAGTATTTGAAAGTACCAAACTAAAAGCAAGCTCCTCTGAATCTTTATGCAACGCTTTTAAATTAATAACAGGTTTTGCATTATCTCCTGCACCTTCTTTCATATCAGGAAAATCAGCATAAAACAACGTTGCTGACTTATATAATCCGTATCGCTGTACTAAGTAACGCATGTAATCAGTTAATGGGGTTTTATGAACCATAAACCTAGGAGGAAGTTGTACAGTGTTATCTGGTTCGTCTATCTGTATGTCAAATTCAGTCTTACCTGGAGCATTCTTAAAAGCAGATTGAATTACTTCTTCCAAGAAAGATTTATCGAGCTTCCTAGGTTCTTTAAATATCTGATTTTTAGGATGAGCAAGTATCTTGTTAAAAAATGTAGGATACAGCAAAAGAGATAGAGGAGACTTATCAGCATGCTCAAAACTATTCTCAGTCTTCATCCTATGATATAAGAAAGAGAATTCAGCAGGATACATCTCAGCGGTTAGCTCTAGTTGTTTCTTTCCTGTCCCTTCTGACTTCCATAATTTTATTTTTACTGTGTCTGCTACTCCTATTTTGTATTTTAAAATACCTCTAACAGTAGGCCTAAGCTCAACTGTTATTATAGGAGCAAGTATCCGAACTGATTTATCAATAACTAAACGCATGACAAAAGGTGAAATGTCTATAGACTTTGTGCTACCTGCTTCACCTTTTTCACTAACTATCCATGCAACTTCTAATGAATAAAAAGGGCGCTGTGAAGCGCCCGATGTTACGTCATTACTTCCAGTGTCTGCACCCGGAGGAGCAGCTGCCCCTCGAATGGAATCATTTGTTGCCATTTTATTTGCTACCTCTAATCAGTCTTAATAGGAAGAAACATTGAAGCCTGTGCCTTCAATAGTTCTCGCGTCTTCTCGCCTAGTTCTTTCACTGCGATAGGTAAATACCTTGCGGGCATTGAAAAAATGTCTGAGAAAGGCGCCTTTGAAAGGAATTGGTACTGAGCGATGTTTTTATAAACTATCTCGAGAAAGTCACTAGGCTCACTGCTCATAAACCATGCGAAAAAAGATTTCCATGAAATCGATATTTATCTCGATCTCGGTCTTACAGAAAGGACAAACAGCTTCTCCGGAAACCTTAACTTGATACTGTCCGAACAGTTCAGTATACTTCTGCCAAAGTACACGCCTGTCCTTAGAAGGCAGAGCTTTGAACAAACTAAGCTTCTCCATGATCTCAGAAAACTCTTTAGCACCTTTTGTAAATTTCTCTACAAAGATTAATTCATCCAAGAATTCTTTGTCATGTGGAATCTGTACAGCAGTTTTAGCTGCAACGATTTCATCTCTAATTGTTGGCTGCTTAATAAAGCAAGATAGCTTAGAGATAGGCAGCTTAACTTCTACTAACATAGTAAGTATATCTTCTTCGCCCTCATACTGAGTAATCTTACATAAAGAATCAGTAGGGAAGTTATACTCGTAGGACTTGCCGCAACCTTTACAACTCTCAACAGGATACTTTTGAATTTCGCCATGAGTAACATGAAATAAGCCGAACAATAGTGCTTGCCGGTCGTGAGTTGTTACTTTGGTCATGAAGTCTTTGATGTCTTTGATGTCTTCAGGCTTGTTAACAATACAGTCATAAAGCACTGCTGTGACGTGTGAAACAATTTGCTCTGGTGTGATTAATGAGCCTTTCAGCTTCATTTCTTCCGCAACTGTCATTGTCCTCAGGGTAAATGTTTTGTTAGTCTGCGGGGTGATAACGTCGTACTGAGGAAGATCCATCTTTGGTAAGGGTCCGTTCATAGGTGTAAACCTCCTTGAAAAAATTAATTAAAGTAACTATTCTTAACTACCTTTAAAGTAGTTTATGCCGCTCTTTGCGGTGTAATGGGTTTAACGTTAGGCAGTAGCTTCAAAGGATCCATCCTAGCAAGTGTAGGTAGTACCATTGTTGCTGACCTATATGCTTTTGTTAGTTCCATTTTTAGTCTATTGTAATAAGCAGAATCTTTTTCTAATGTCTGTCTGTTAACGTTATGCTTTTTAATAAACATAACTAGTGCAAGTAATTCACCAAGAGCATGTGCTGCTTGTGCTGCAAAGGATACATATAGTTTTAAGGCTTGATGTTGAATTGATCCGCCTTTCTCTACCCTAGAAGTAAGACCACCTCTAATTCTCCAAGCAGTAGGTGCAGGTAAAAGATATTGTTCAAGAAACTTAGCAATACCTCCTATAGTAAACATCGTTACTCTATCATCACTTAGCTGAAGCGTGCCTCTTTTAAGAAGTACTTCACTTACTTTAGCAGCAATGGAACCTTGATGCTTAACAATAGTTCTTAGCTCATCCATCGAAGCATGTCCTCTAAGTTTCACAAGAAGTTTTCCATAGTCAGCTTGAACTGATGCAAAAAACTTAGAACCAAGTTTGCTTTTAAGTCTATCAGCAACAGCTAGCATTCCATGTAGCATTACAGCTTCTAGGAAAACTTTACCTTGTTCAGCTTCTCTACCATAAGTGAGTCGTTTAAACTTAGCTGCTTGCCTATCTGTTACTGAGTATAGTTCTGCAGGAGAATGCTCTTTCCACACAGAACTAACATTCTGTTCAAACAGTTCTACTAGATATGATTTTTCCATAATTACTAATTCTCCTGGTGATGTTCTTCTAATTGTTGTGTTTCAGAAAATGCTCGATCTATTAAGGTTTTTACGGGGTGTCCGATTTAGCAACTTTATTGAGTCTCTGTTCAAACGTAGGATTCTGAGATGATATGTCTTTTATATGTTTAAGCACAGTTTTAAATATCCTCATTAACTTGTCATAGTGGGCAGTCTGTGCTTGTTCAGCTTTAGCCATTGATTTAAGATAAGCTTCGTAAGCATCTTTAAATGCTCCCTTAACTTCTGTATCAGCTGCATATTCAGGTTCTCTCTTGAAATAAGCCACAGCTAGTATTTCAACTATTGTATAGGAAACAGCACACAGAACGACAAAGTTAAAGAACTTGCTCTTTTCTTCATCGGTCATATCATGAGCATTTTCTTCAATACGTTTGATTGCCATTCTAGTTAAGAGATGTTTACCTAAACTAAACAAGATATTAGGTAGTACTCTTTTCTTAAAACTTTCATAGTATTTATCGTGGTTTAGTTTTAAATGACCATACTCATGTAATAGCAAAGCTATCTGCACTTGGTATCTAGTAAACTTAGGGGGCACATGTAGTCTATCCATAACTACTGGGTCTACAAAAATCTTATTCTTAATTCCAGGAACTATAAAACAAGGTTGTAACCCTTTTTGCTCTATTGCATGAGGAGCTGAGTGCACACTAATAGTTTTATTCTTAGTTAGGTCTTGTATCCTTTCAGTGAAGTAAGCGTGTATAGGAGCTTTTTGGAGTTTAGGGATGATTTTTTCTTCATGAACAGACTTTGCAGCAGCCTGGCTTAGACCTATGAGTGTATAGATAGATACCATTAAAGTGTCAAGAGTTTTTAGCGCAGTGCGTTCTCCTTCTTCCTCTAAAGCCTGTCTGATCAGCCCTAGCGATGCTAGTGTTGTACCAATTTGATATAGTTGAATCATACAATTATGTTCTCCCTAAAATAGTGAAAAGGCAAAAAAAAAGAAGGCTCAGCCGAAACTGAGCCTTCTTGATTTCTTAGCGTTTGAAACTACTCTTATGTAGCAACAACATTGAGCAAAGCAATACCCTTAGGACGCACTGCTGCTTTCGCATAGCGAGTCATAAGTGTCATGCTTGGCATGGTTCCTAGTGGGAACGGATAAATAGTTACTGGAATGTATGGGCAGTAGAAATACACAGCTGCTCTTTCTTCTGCAGGTTTGATGAGCATAAGCATTTTGCCTTCAGGAACGATAGGAGTTACGATAACTCTCCACTTACCTGATTCCAGTGTGCCTACGCGATATGTGTGCTCGCTTCCGGAGAAGCCATCACTTACATATACATACCTGTTAGTTGTTTCAAGGATAGCAGCTTCGCTTGGGTTACAAAGAATAATGTTCGCAGGTGCGATGTTTGTATCTTTGTATACAGTCTGGCTAAGAGCATTCATCTTAACAAGAATGTTTTCGTACCAAGCCTTCGGACCTAAAGCAAAACCAGCAGGAACAGTCTTATCAAAAGTATCGATAGCTGTGTTGTGCAGGAATTGTACTGTAGTCAGAAGTTCGGTGATGATTTCTTTGTCGATTTCAACAGCAATCTGATTGCTCATGATGCTGATAAGCTCGGCCTGTGCATCGAGATTGAACAGAGCTTTAGTATCCTGTTCAAACTCAACTGACCAACGAGCACTAAGCTTTCGTGTCAGAGCTTCGAACAAAATCTTTTCAGTTCTGAATTCGATGTTTGTATTAATAGTATTCTGTTCCAGAGAGACGATAGCATACAGAGTAGCGCCAGTGATGACTCCACCAACTGAGCTAAGGCTGATTATACCATTCTTAAAATCAACATGACCCTGGATGACGTCTGTTACTGAAGTAGCCTGGAAAGTAACAGCTGAAGAGAAGTTACCATCGATGTCTGTCTCGATGCTGCATGGTTCAGTGTTAGTTCCATCGGATACTGCAGTTACTCTGAGAGTTCTAGAGATTGAACCCATTGCGGAAGTCAATCCAAGAAGATTCAGAAGATCAGTCTGGGAAGGAACGACAACAGCTGGAGTCACAGGAACTTGTGGTCCGAGTGATACGTTGTTGTTGAAATCTGGAAGTTCGACTTCTGTTCCCAGATAGGTTTTAGCCATAGGCTTAATGAAATAACGAACAACGCTTGGGCTGCTCATTGGGGATACAGTTACAGCTTCCTTAACAGAAAGGCGTGGCCAGAACTTCCTAAGAAGAGGCATAACCAAAACTGCATAAGGATTATAACCGAAGATGGAGTTTTCCATCAGGTTAGCACCAGTATTCTCTGCAAGAACTTTAAACTGCTCAGCATCGGCATCATTCATGCCCTGTGACAAGCCGTCAATATATTCCTCAAAAAGTACTGGTTCAGCGAGGATACGCTGCATTTCTGTAACCATGTTCACGCCATGATTAGCTTCTAGGCGTTGTTTGGTCTCTAAAAGAATCTGTCTCATAAAAGTGTTCCTCCGATAGTTTTTAACTTGTTTCTAATTAAAGATTTGTCTTACTTCAGCTTTTACATCAGCTGGTACAACTAACTTAACTGTTTGAATCTTTTGGATGAGATCGCGTAATTCCTTCTTCCTTCGCTCTTGGCGGTCGAACTCAACTAAAAGTGATTCACGTTTACTGCGTAGCTTTTTCAAAACGGCTCTGTGTTTCAAGAGTAAGTTCTCAATTTTATTAATTCGCTCTTTCTTTTCCTTCGCGTCTTGAGAAACTTCTTGAAGCACGAGCTGTGTTAGTTGCTCGTTCAACACTTCATCAAAGAGACTTCTCTCTCCGATTGGTGTTATGGTTAACGGCTTACTCATTTGCAGCCTCCTGTTCTATAGCCGAAGCTATTACAAGAAGTAACTTCTGAATTTCCGTTTCATTTAATTCAATTTTGTCTTCTAAAATTGAAATTTCTTCTTTAACTTTAATAGTATCATTTGAGACTCTAGTTGTACACGCTCTTACAATTCTAAGTCTGTTGTAAATGTCTTTATTAGTGTCTTTCACTAGCTTTTCAGTTAGTTTGTCTACAGTGTCTCTTTTCAAGACAATATCTGTCTCTTGTGTGAGAATCCCTTCAACGTGCATTAAGTATTCCTCCATCTCTTCAATTAGTGTGTTTATAGAACTGTACTATAAACGTATTAGAAATTTTAAAGTAAAAAGAACTAAGAATCAGTCTCCTGGTTCTAGTACTAAATCCATTTACCTGAGTTTGATAACCTTCGAATTATGACTTGCTTTTTCTGCCCAAGATTGAATTTCTTTATTACCACGATAAACATTAATCTTAGCTACACCATTTATCAAGTCAAACAAAATAAGAATGCGTTCTAGTGCAGCACTTCGTCTAGAAAGATGTGCTAATATGCGCTCTAAGCCAAGAAAATTAATGACGAGTTTGTTCTTCATAGAGGCAACTGTTTCATTAATAACTTTAACTTCTCCGCGTTTAGCTGGAGTTGCAGCATCCTGTCGCCAAAAACTTACTCTGTTGTCTTTATCATCGTATGTAGAAACTCTAACATCTCCACCTTGACCTGATAGCTTATCAATAACGATAGCTACCTTAAATACATTAGGTCTTTTAACAATAGGACGTAAAGTTTGTTCTAAGGCTTTAAAATTAATAAGCATATTATCCTCTTACAGGAACCTAAGCATTCTGGATGCACAATCTCTAACTTCAGCTTCAATATAAGACTCAATTAAAGACGTTAATTCTTTGCCTTCTGTTAAATATCTTTCTTTTACACAATTGCTTGCTTCTGTTAGTATTTCTTCTACGAAAGCGGCTTCATTGGAAGGATTAATAACAGCGTCATACGTCACGAATTTGAAAGGCTCAGCCACATAAGCAACATCCCCTCTCATCTGTACGCGACCTGTTGATCTTAGAGAAAAGCCTACACCCATTCCTTTTCTTAACATTGCGGCTAAAGTGTAACCCCAAGTAGTAGGAGTAGTTTCGATTATAGCTCTTACAACACCTCTACCTCTTTCTTGATCAATCCACATTTTATTAAAGCAGTGACAACTGTCTTTAAAGCGAATTGAAAGTATTCTATGCATAGGTGCATCTGCTGGTGGATGATCTGCTTCTCCGAATAATCTTCTTTTAGCAATCATAGGTTGTGCTAATTCAAGATGCCTTTCTAAAAGCTCTCTAGGGTAAATTCTGCGGTTAGCATTCATAACATCAGTAATCTGCATAACTGCTCTCGCTATTACTGTGTTGTCAGCTCTGCTCTTGTCAATGACAATCTCTGACTCAAACAAAGGTTCTTCTGATAGTATGTAAAGACCGTTACGATTTGTGTTGTTCATCATGTTTAGCTTCCTTTAAGAGATTAATGAAATCTTTCTTCAGTGCAATAGACGTATGCTGCACAAGTTTAATAATTTTATCGCGTTCTTTGATGTTCTTCCAATACTTTACTAGAATCTGTAAAGTATCATCAAAAGAAGCAACCTTCTTCTGAAATTCAAAGAACTTCTTTTCAAAGTCGCGTCTAAGTAATAGATCAAGTAATACAAGGTAGTTCTTTAAAGCTTTAATGGTAGTCTGAATGATTATCCAACTCTTGAATACATCTTCATCACTTTTTTCTTCACCACCTTCGGCTGCATCTCCGCCACCAAAAGGATCCTTGTCATCTGCAGGAGCATCTTCTTTCTTTTCATCCCCGGCAGGTGCGTCTTCTTTCTTTTCGTCTCCTGCTGCAAAAGGATCAGGAGCTTCTTTCTTCTTTTTTTCCTTACTTTTCTTTTCTTCAGCTTTAGGAGCTTCTGTTAGCGGCTCTGGCGCAGTTACATCGTCTAAGAAAGGATAACTATCCTCCGCTTGTTCAAGTAAGGTTAAGAACTTGTTGAAAGCGTCATTCATCAAAAGCCTCCACCTTCGCCGCCTTCATCTTCTTCGTCTCCAGCAGCTAGTATCTGCTTTTCAGCTCTAGCTTGCACTCTATACTGTTCAAGTATCTCAGGCTCCATAATATCACCGAAGTAATAACTAATAATCCTTTCAACAGGATATTCAAGCTTCTTAAAAGTATCAACAAGCTTGTCTAATTCTTCAGCCATTTCTGTTAAGCCTGCAAGCATTAAACTTCTAGGAGGTTTTAGAGCTACGGCAGTTGTCATAGTAACTAGATTGATCATTTCTGGTTCTGTTATCTCAACAGTCATCAAGTATAGATTAGTGAAGTACTGCGATAGTAGTTTTTGTATCTGAATAATGCTTCTCGCAAACTTAATATTTTGTTGCGATAAAGTCGATTTGCTTTCAATGTCTGCCTCGTATCCTAATAGTGCTGGCGGGATTCCTAATCCTGAAAGGACTTCTTTTAGTACAAAGTTAATATCTTCTACTTTGTCAGCAAGTTGTCCACCTTGCATAGTTTCAAGTTCTATGAACTTCTTACCATTAGTCATAGGCAAGTAAATAGATTCAAAGGTAGATGTCATAGAAGAGATTGTATCTATCGATCCTAAATCGTCGATAGTAACTTCTCGTCTATCCATTTCATTCTTAACCTGTTCAATTATAGCAGCAGCATCTCTCGATAGACCTGTCTCAATATTGAACACGCGCCTTTCCGGCGCTCTTGAAAGTCTATAAATAACTAAGGCTCCTCTTAATGTAGTGAGAAGTTTTGCTGTAAACAGCACAGGATAGAATATAGACTCTCCATAAGGGTCAAACTTAGAAGGAAGAAGTTTGAAGTGCTGTAAGCGGTTAGGCATAACTAACCTAGTTACCATCTCACCTAACTTTAACTTCTCTCTTTTTAATAAATTGTATAGTATGTTAATAGCTTCAGAATCATTCTTTAATCCGGGACGCTGTAAAAGGTCTCCTGCTTTTTGAAGAATGTTTCTAACTATTTCATCTATTACAGCCCCTGTTTCACTTACACCACCAGACATTCCACCACCAGCAAAACTTGCTCCGGTGTCCTTAGCTTCTAAAACTAAGTAGCCTAAGATAATACCTTGTTCCTGCAACACTATAACGTTGTTGGGGTTGTGTACTTTAATCCTAAGATCGTTAAGTTCCCATTTACTTTTCTTAACGTCTTTTTCTTTTCCATCAGTGTTTAAACCAGATGTATCTTTTTTACCAGTTCCTTCGCCAGCACTTCTTTCACTAGTGTCTGCTTCCATAAGAACATCACCGCCCGTTATCTTAGGCATATTTTGTTCTAGTAGTGTAGTAGACGATTGTGTGAATTCATGTAAAGGCGGACCGGCTAAAGAATAATGTCTAACATGGTCATCAGCGGATGCTGCTTTTTCTTGCAGTACACCGTAGTACATTAATTCTTCTTTAGGATTAATAACTTCTACAAACACATCACCATACTTTAAGAACAAGGCTGTTATCTCCGTTACATGCTCTTCCATCTTATAATGTTTCTGAATAGAAAGCATATATCGTTTAGCTTGTTCAAATTCTGATGTATCCTCTGACTGAAGTAATGTACAAATTACGTCTAAAGTGTTTTTAGTAAACACGTCAGGAGACAAGCAGTTATCCACAAACACTTTAAGAGCCTGCGCAACCTGAGGATTGTTATCATAGATATAATCAATTTGTCTATATCTTTCTGACCTATCTGTCTCTGGAGCAAACTTCTTTCTTGAGACACCTTTCTTAAGCATTTCAACAAAAGAAGTTCCAGGCTGATCGGTTTCCTCTTTGCCTTCTAACTTTGTTAAATTTCTAAGAAGCTCAACAATGGTAGTAGTCTTAAACTTTTGTTTAGTGATGATCTCCTTAGTTACCTGCTCTATAGCATCATCAACTGAAACAACTGAAGCTCCGAATAAAGTATCTTTTAAGTTTTTTAATTGTGTATCAAATCCCATTGATTACTTCCCTTCAGCCCGGTCAGGCCGAACTTCAACATATTGCTTAGCAAGATCAGCTAAACGCTGCTTTCCTTGTCTGGTGGATGTGTTAAACAAATCCAATGAAGCTGTTGATCTAGTTTCCATCAACTTATCCTCAAAGTAATTAGAAATATAACGGATAAGTGGAATTGTGCCGCCAAAATAGAAACTTCCTACCTTAGCAAGCTCGTCACCCATCTGTTCCAACGTAAACTTATAAAAGTCTTTTCTTAATGCAGCATACTCTACATTAGATAAAGGTTCTTTTATAATGTTTGTAGGTTGTATCTTTAAACGATAAAATAACTCATAAGCTCTTTCACAGAAAAATTGTATTAGAGCAAGAGCTGTCTTGAACTCGTTTAAATGATTGTTGATCTTGGGTGCTTTATTAGCTCTATGATTGTATGCTATTGCTAACACCAAACATGTAACAAAGCCTCCTAGGAAATAAAGAAAGGAATACATTAGCTATTACTCCTTCTTTTATGATCGTTATTTTGAGACATAGAATATGAATTCTGAGAATCACTAATCATTATAGTAGCAATCTCATCAACACATATTAAAGCATCGTCGTCTCCACTGTTTAAGTGGATAAATTTTGCTTTGTCTTTTATCCTTTCTAACACAATTTCAAATTGTACCAAAAGGTCTTCTCTGCTTGAAGATGTGGTTATCACGACAGCTCTACCACCTTTTAAAATCATCACTAGCTTGTAAAGATTCGTTGTCATTAAAGTAACCCTCCTGAGGCTGTAAACTTGCGTGATTATTTCTTAGCTTTTTGCTCTTTAGCTTTCTTTTCTTTTTCTTTCTGTTCTTTAGCTTTCTTTTTGGCTTTCTCTTCCGCAACTAACTTCTTCGCTTCTTCTTGTTTAGCAAGTTCGTTAGGATCCGGAAGTTCCTGGCCAGCAACTACTTCTTCTGCTATCACTCCTTCTTTTTCTAGTTCTTTGACTAGTTCATCCTTTAACTCAGGAAGTACTTCTTCTACTTTAGGGGCTTCTTCCTTAATAGGATCAACTTTAGGAACACTAGCTTCTACTTCATCGATAATTTCAAACTTGAGTTTGTGTGACCTGCAAATCATTTCAGCTGCTGATGAATAGGGGATAGTTGCAGGTAAGCGCATTTCTTGGAAAGTACCAAAGTAGGGAAGCTTAATCCTTCCTGCGGTTAGTATCTTAATCTTCTTCATTTGTATTCCTCCTTAGGAAATTGGCAAAAAAATATGGCGGAGCGACTAAACACTCCGCCATACTGTAAACGTAGTTAAAATTTGAGATTACAGATCCTTGAGAATTGAATTCACAAGAGCTTCTGTAAGAGCTTTAACTTTATTGGATCCGATATTGATTCCACGACTTTCGAGAACACTTTCAACTTTCTTCTCGATGTCTTCTACTGATTCTTCTTCTTCAGCACCTTCTTTCATTTCATTGACGATGTCTTCAGCGTTGTCTTTGTCATCTTCAAGTTCTTCAAGGATACTGGAAACGAGTTCAGAAAGAGATTCCTCTACTGTTTCAGGTTTTTTCTCTTCGTCGTCGTCTTTATCAAGAGCTTCGAGGATTTCAGAAATTTCTTTTTCAATTTCTTCGTCTTCAAGTTCATCCATAGCGGGTTCATCTTTCTCTTCTTCTTCTTCGCCTTCACCTTCACCTTCTATTAGAAGTTCATCAAGCATTGTGTTGATCTGATCTTCTAAAGAAAGATCTTCGTCATCTTTCTTTTCTTCTTCGGCTGGAACTTCTTCGGCTGGAGCTTCTTTTGCTTTAAACTTTGGGTTAGGAATACATTCAGGCTCTTCCTGTTCATCAGCTTCGTCGCTTCCTTCGCCTTCATCCTCAAGATCTTCAAAGATCTGATTAATCTCTTCTTCAAGAGATCCATCTTTTTCTTTTTCTTCTTCGCCTTCCAGTTCTTCAAGGATTGCGTTAACCTGCTCTTCTAGAGATTCAGTTACAGCATCATCATCCTGTCGAAACTCTGCTTCGTTATCATTGTCAGAGTCTGTGGCTTCTTTTTGCACTTCCTCTTCTTCGTCTTTGTCACCTTTTTCATGTTTTACTAGTTCACGTTCATCCATTTCTTCACGGATAATACCGATAATGTTTTCACACAATCCGTCAACGTCAACTACACTGCCTGAGCTAAGAGACTCATAAAGTTTCTGCGAAATGAAACCCTGAAGTCTTTTACCTAGTGTGCTATAGTCTACTCCCGCATTAAGATTAGCTTTTGCGCGAATAAGTGGTTCGATTGGGCCATTGTATTTGGCTTCAATTTGTTCCAGTAGGGTTTTGATGTTATTACTCATGATATAGAAACCTCCTTCTATCCTGTTCAGCATACTGCATGTGCTTTTCTAATCCTTCAGATATATTCGTTTATCTTTGAAAAGCGGTAGCTAGTTATGCTCTTAACACCTTCTTAATCAAGTAAATGATTTTATCGTTCTGCTTACCAAGAGAGGTAAGTTTTTGCTGAATCCATTCTACATTCATAGTCTGCTCTGTTAATGCACGAGCAGCTAACTCTTCTGCTAATGCTTCATTTAGTTCATAAGCAGCAGATAACATTGCAAGATCAGTTGCTTTCTCTAAAACATTCTCAAAGCAAGGAATATTATTTGCAAGTTGCTCTGACTTCCATACAGCAGTGAAGTAGTGTCTTGCATCTATCATTAAGTTAGTTCTACTTTTGCTGTCGGACATTGTTTAAGCTCCTTGATCAAATAATTCTAATTGTTCAGGCTGATTGCCTTTAACATCTTCAACTGGTTCTGCTGAAGGTTTTAAAATTCCTCTAGTTATAAGCATAGCTTGAACTAACTTTCGTGTTTCAGGCTCATGTAATAACAGAGAATAAATATCTGTTTCGGTAATGGGATCGTCATGCCCAATATGTTCACCTCGTTCATCCAACCAAATAGCTGTGAACTCTACAACACATTTTCTAAAAAATTCTGCTGGATCTTCTTTCTTCTTTTCAACTATGTAAGAAACAATTATGTCTATTAAGTAAGATGAAGATGAAACAGAATTGTAACATAGTTCATTTAAACAAGCACCTAGTTCGTACTCACATGAAATTTTTTCAGTACCTAACACATTCCATACAGCAACTCTCATTCGTGAAACTGCAAGTCTATCAATCATTTGTTCTAACATGATTACCAACGTATGATACAATCTTTCGGTTTGTCCCTGCCAGTTTACCTCATTTAAATGAGTAGCGACCTTCTTACTAACTTGGTAAAGTAACTTGTGTTTGTAGGTAGTGATTTGATTTACAGTCGTCATGATTAAGTATTCCTCCTGAAGAAAGTTAAGTATCTATCGATTGTTGTGTTTAAACAAACTTACAATAAATCACCGAAAAGGGCACAATGGTATTCTAAGCAGTGCAGGATCAATTCTTCGAGCCCGCGCTATCTTGTCAGAAAAAGGTGTTCCTTTCTTAATAGCATCTTGCATAGCTTGTTTGCCTTCATCAGAATCTAACCAAGCTATTGTTTTCTTCGCTGCAAGCAGCGCTTCCTCTTTAGACTTAAACAATGTAACTCCTTACTTCTGTTTCAAGGTTGCCCAAGCGGAATCTTTTTTCAAAGCTTCAACTAATTCTGCAGCTTTTTTTGATACGCGAGGGTTCTCTTTTTCCAAACGACTCTTAATACTATTTAATGCAGCTAAGGTTTCACTTTTCTTACCAGTCCGCCTAATAAATGCTATTAGTTTAGGTACTGTTAGACTAGGTACGTCTTTGTCTGTTAGTGCAACCTTATCAGTAACCTCAAGTGCTTCTACTAGTATAGCACTCAATTCATGCTTAAAGCTCATCTTTAGGCTCCTTCTTCTTTAATAGTTCATTATCGTGAAATGCAAGTAAATGTTCATCGGTTGTATAGTTCAAACCGTAATTGAGATCCTTATCATCTTTTGCTATGACCATGTCACTCCCCTTTTTCTTTTTCGTCGGGTCGCATGATCCATTCAAGCAGTTCCAATACTGAGTCAAGAGAGGGCGGGCGTTCGAGTTCATGGTCGTCTACCTTTACTTGTGTTGTGTCTTGTTGCATACTCACTCCTTATCATACTATGACCTCTTATAGTAGTATTGATTATTGAATTTTTGAGCGAGAGTATTGCTTGCGTAGTTATTATTAGTCATCAAAGGACTCTTGAAAGCATGTGTAGTAGTGGTTCTATAAATCTTATATAAGTCTAAAGCACCCATACCTGTATTAGGTCTCCCCACAAAGTATGTAGCATTACTTCTTGTTGCTAATGAAGCTGTTCTCATATTCTGAGAAACGTTTATTGCATTTACTGATGAATATAAGATATGTGTTATACCGTTAGGAGTTGATTCACCGTTGTAAGCGCCTAACTGTATAGATGAACCTGACCAATCATTTGTTACTAGTGTATTACTATTAACAGCAGCAACTTGCGCAGGACTAGAAGCTGTTATATCAACCCAAGTACCTGCTGTATCGAATACGCTTACTTTATTGTTAATAGTAGTCATAAAGCCTGCATTGTTGAAATTAAACAATCCATCAAACTTAGTAACAGCACCTACTGAACGTGTAAAGTATAATGTTCTTGCATGACCGGAAGTTACATCCCAGCTATAGAATCTTACTGAATTGCCCGGAGTTCCTCCTCCGGTGAAAATTAAAGCATAGATATAATTGCCTTCTGCTAATAGATAACCGAACAGTGGGCTGGATGTCATGTTGCCAGTAAATACATTGCTATCAGCCGCACTCCAACTAATTAAATCAGTAGATGATAATAGTTTAACATTATTGTCAGAAGGCGTAATACCGCCTGAGCCATCATCCATAGATAAAACATAATACTTTCCGTTTGCAGGATGTCTAACAATAGGTGAACAGAATAACCAATAGTTAACAGTTGCGATATCTGTTACTGTATGGGACGATGAAATCTTTTGAACAAAAGAAGCAAAACCTTGTCCAGTGGACAATGCTGACCCCATAACAATAGTTGAATCAGAAAAAGCGTCATACTGTGAAAAAGTAAAGCTTAGTTGCACTGATGTTGGAGTCCACGGAGGAGTTGTAGGAAATGCTTTAGTTGCTATTGCAGTAAAGTTATCAAAGAAGTTATCAGCTTTATTTATATGTGCAAAACTTTTACCTGTCATAGGAGAAGCATTTCTGCTATAATGTTTTAATACACTCGCTGTTGGAAGTATGCCCGCATTATCTTCTACATACTGCTTACTTGCTATGTCTGTAGCAACAGATGCATAAGGAACAGTTGTAACTCTATTGTTACTCATGTTAACAGTTCCAGTTAACATATCACCATTCCTGTTTATAAAAGCAGTGTCACTTAATGATTGTGTGTAATATCTTCCATCGTGCTCATGTTGACTTACTACAGCGACTCCAGTCAGTTCATTAAATTGCTGTAAGGTAAAGTGATATTTTTCAGTCGGGATGCCGCCTTGGATGTCTTGAACAGCATTATGATCAAAAGCTGATGCTAAATGACTATCAGCATATTGTTTGTTTGCTAAGTCTGTAGAAACAGATGGAGCAGCTAATCCAATAATACTATGATTAGCGAGATTAAGCGCTGCTAAAGTATCTCCTGTTCTGTTTACATAGTTAGCATCTGACTCTGATCTCCTGTAATAAGCCGAATGTGCATGCAATGTCGTTGTTATACCTGTAGACAAACTTCCATGTTGAGCTTGTGTTAAATGCATTCTATAAGTTGAGCTTCCGCCTTGAATAGTAGTTAAGTCATTATGATCAAGGACTCCTACAGAAAAGTCACTACCTGTTAATAAATAGTTTGTTCCCGTCGGGGTAGCTGCATTAGTTAAAGCATCATAAAAGTCTGCGTCTAAGTGATACTGTTGGCCCGAAATGCCTCCCTGAATAGTTAACAGGTTACTGTGGTTATGTGTATGATTAGCTTGAGCAAAATGAGAACTATCATAACCACCAAGTAGATTAGCATTCGGAGCCTTCGTGGCTCCACTGATAACTTCTTGAAGGAATGTTAAGTTAGCTGCACTTAGATGATAGTATTCATTTGCTTGTCCACCTTGTAGGTTTGTCCATTCATCGTTATGACTATGTACATGACCTACTAAAGCAAAGTATGATGAATCGTGGCCGTTAAGCTTGTCAGCATTAGGAAACTTCTCAGTTTCCTGTACTATGTCCCATATGGTTACTAACTGACTATCAGATAAATGATAGTATTCATTTGCTTGTCCGCCTTGCTGACTTAAAATCTCTACACCAGAATGATCATGAACATGAGTTGCTAAAGCAAAGTCACTGTCCAGCCTTCCTCCTAGCTTACTTGTGTTCTCCACAGTGTGTGTAGCTAGTATAGCAGACAAGTCAATATGTTCTTGTTCGTCAACATGATATCTTTCTGTTGCTACTCCACCTTGAATAGTATTTAAGTCATTATGCACATGAGTATGAACAGCTAATGCTAAATCTGTTGCATCTTTAGTTCCTAGCTTATCGGCATTTACAAAACTGCCTCCAATGTATAGAGGGTTAAGATGCCAAGCTGCTTGGTCGTCATTCATTACAGCTACAATACCTGACCATTCATTTGCTATAAAGTGGTAAAATTCATCTGTGCCATTACCACCTTCAAGGTGACCAAGACCATTATGAGGCATTCCTGTAGGAACAACCATAGAACCAACGGCTGTATGTTCTGCTTCAGATAAATGATAAAATTCATCCGTAGTTTTCTGACCACCTTGTAAGTCTTCATAAGAGTTGTGTGTTAAAAGTACTCTTCTAAATAAAGAAGGGTCTGCTGGATATACTTGTGATAAATAAACAATTGCTGCTAGATCAATCTGTAAAGTTCCTAAATATAAATACTTAGCAGGCTCAGCAGTATACTCTGCTGGGGTTACTATTTTAATCTCTGCTATATATAAAGGGATAGTTTTTTCATAAACATATTCTAATACAATGTGATGAAAGCCATCACCAAGGGAGGTAATTTCTAAGGTAACCGCTTCATCATATTTAATAGTTACATAGTCTTTCAAACATATACCAGGGTTTACTTTGAAAGTAGTAGGTGTCAGTTGAATAAACTCAAAGCCACTGAAGACACCTTTGTTCTCAGACACTATAGCTTTTAGTTTATTGTTCACTCCATCGGATGTAATCTCCTGGAGTGGATCAACTGAACGTACTTGTATTAATCTTTGGTCGACGCTCATTTAGTGTATCCTCCCTCACAACTTCTTATAATAAAAATTAGATTGCTCAAGTAACATTCTATCATTAACAACTGATGTATCTGCTCTAACAGACATTGACACCGCAGGAACTGAATAATTGCTTGAACCTGAAAACTTTGTTGTTTGTACTTTTATCCAAGTAAAGTAATCAGTAGGCCCTACAACTTGTTCAACTTCTACAGCGTAGGCAGAGCCACCACTGTAATGTTGAGAAACACCAGCGGATGCATAATTAGAAATGGCAACAGATGTTGTAACATAACTATAACCAGGAGTATAAACGCAAGGAGCTAATATAGTATTAAGCCCTCCTGTAGTTGGATAGCCCATCATATGGAAATGTCCTGCACTTCCGTTAAGCATTGTAAAGTCACGATTACCTGCCGAAGGGGTGACGCCTAAGGAAACCTTTTTATACTGTAAGGCTGCGCCTGTTTTAAGTATGTTAATAAATATCATTTCTCCTGTTGTCTTTTTATAGACATAAAATCCTACAATGTTTCCTGTATTACTTAAAGCAGGGAATATATCAAAGTTTGCAATAGATGTTCCAGCTAGTCCCATGTTTATAGGACCGAGCTTTGTACCTGCACTAATATCATATCGAGTAAATTGCCCTGCCGCTGTGATAATGCCGATAGTATTGTCTACAGCGTTATATGCTAACTTCGCTGACGAGTTACCTACACTTGCTTTTACTGTCCATGATAACAAGTCAGTGCTTTCTTGTAAACTATTTGCAAATACAGAATAATACTTTCCAGCTATCTTTACAAATGTTAAGAAAGCAGGAACTGGGTAACTAGGGTCAGGTGGAGGAGGATTTACAGGTCCGGGGAAAACAGGCTCACTTGTAAATGTCTGCACAAGTGATACTGAATTTGTTGCTACGTTAGCATCATAACAATACCAAACTTGATATAACATTCCTCCGTACGGGGCAAGGACGTCTTCTTTTACTACAATAAATACATGAGAGTCAGCACTGTTATTAGCAACAGTATAACTATTTAATCTTGCAGCCTCGCCTTTCTGGCTAAAACCTACAGGATACACATGCCTGTGAAGAGTATCAGCAGAACCTGCTGCTATTAGAGAAGGGAAAGATATTGTTTTATTAACTTGTACATAACCACTACTAGTCATAGCAGTAGCATTGTTAGATGTATGTCTTAGCAATGTGCCAGTAGGAATTATTACTCCTGCTGCCTCAACATAGCTTTTAGTAACTATGTCAGTAGGATCTGTTGCTAATGGAGCAACATTAATTCTGTTCCCATTCATATTAAGATTGGATGTTATAGTATCACCAGCGACATCTATAAAAGTAGTATCAGCAACTGACTTCTTATAGTATCTACTAGCATGCAAATGTTCAAGCGATCCATCAATACTTGTTGTTAAATTAGTAAGTGATGAACTTTTTATGTGATAGTAATCATTAAAGGAACCGCCCTGAAGACCTGCTATCTGATTATGATTTAAAGATCCAGCAAGTTTAGTATCCGCGTAACTTTTTGAAGCTATATCACTCGAACTAACAGGAATAGCTAAATTAGTAATCTTATGATTACCAATACTTAAACTATTAACAGGGATAGAATCTCCTGTAACATTAACATACTTGCCTTCAGATAAAGTTTTTGTATAATAGCTACTTCCATGAACGTGTAACGAGCTAGCATCAAAAGCACCAGTTAACAGATTTACTTGTGAACTAGTTAAATGATACTGACCACCTTGCACTAATAAATTAGTATGCTGAAGGTTGTTTGAGTTAACAAAAGATTTAGTTAATAAAACATTAGTTGCACTCGGACTGTTGGAAGCACTTAACGAATCATAAAAGTTTTTAGTAAGGTGATATTTCTGTCCAGACACGCCACCTTGCGTATTATTAATATTGCCATGATTATGTGTATGGCCTGAGAAGGCGAAATCTGCCGCTGTCTTACCATTTATAAGATCAGCGTTAGGAATCTTCTGCGCTCCTGAAATAACATTCGCTATGAAAGAGATAGAAGATGCCTTAACATGATAATACTGATTAGTTGTCCCACCTTGCTTTCCTGTAAAAGAAGTAGTATGGCTATGCACATGTTCTGCTAATGCAAAACCAGTTGAGTCCTTTCCGTCTAGCTTGTCTACATTAGGAAAAGGCACAGTTTCATTAGCAATAGCATTTATACTATTTCTATCATTCAATGAAAGATGGAATTGCTGAAAAGCAGCACCGCCTTGAACATTTAATAAATTATAGTGTTGATGATTGTGTATTGCTAATGCGAAATCACTAGCTAATCTTCCTCCAAGCTTTTCAGTATTTTCTACAACAGAGGATGTCAGTATAGTTTGTAAGCCTGCATGTTCTGTTTGATCAAAATGGTAATACTCATCCGCAACACCGCCTTGTAGATCTGAAAGGCTTTTATGCTCATGTGTATGAACAGCTAATGCTAAATCTGTTGAAGATAATGTCCCTAATTTGTCAGCGTTTACAAAACCGCCTAAATCTGTATAGATAAAATTAGCATGCCAAGCAACTTGATCGTCTGACAAAATAGCACTGATGCCTAGCCCTTCATCTGCTAGAAAATGATAATATTCATCAACGTCTCCACCTTGAATGTTAGAAAGGTCAGCATTGTGATCTAAAGTAGAAGAAACAACTAAAGAGGATAAGGCTGTATGCTCAGCCTCAGATAAATGATAGTATTCATTTTATGTTACCTTACCACCTTGGAGACCTGATAGTTCTGAGTGTCCCCATCTAGGAACTCTGATGGTACTGATGGTAGGATGATGATCTAGCAAAGTAACAATTAAACCATTAACTACTTCAAGATATGCTAAGAACACATACTTAGTGCTATTAGCTTGATATTCAGCTAAAGTAATTGTTTTTATTTCAGCAGCGTTTGGCGGCTCTACCAAATCCCGTTCGTAATGCATTACCACGCAGTAATCTGCGTCAGCAAGCAAGGTAGTATCTATTTCTACCTTGTCTATGTACGTTATGAGTACACGGTCCTTTAAACCATAACCAGGAGTAATTTTCAGCTTAGTATTGGATAGTTTAATTGGTTCAAAACCATCTATTACAACATTGTCAGGCCAGACTGTTAATGCTGCAAACTTTAAGTTTACTGTATCTGATATAACTCGCTGTTTGTAGTCTAAAGACCTTCTTTGGATTAGGTCTTGGGATGGCATCTATCTTACTCCTATGATTTCTGGTACAACCACATTCCGGCACTGTCTTGAATGTTTAATGCTGCGAAACCTGTTAAGCCGTCGTTAGTTTGTTTACCTACAACAGCTCCTGTTGGAACACCTGCTAAGGAATCAACCCATGCTTTAGAAACAGCTTCTGTTGCAGTAAGAGGTGATGAAGGAAGTCCGCAAATTCTGTTATTATTTGCATTTAGAGTTCCTGTCATTGAGCCACCGGCTGCAAAGAGATACCTTCCATCAGAAGTTGTCTTAGTATAATAACAACTATCGTGATGATGCATTGTTGAAGCATCGTCAACAGTTCCATTAGAGTTTGTGAGCATATTATATTGATTTAATCTAATATGGTATCTTTCTGTTGATGTACCGCCCTGAATGTTAGTCAATTCATTATGACAAATCGCTGAAGGAGTCCAACCATCAACATACGCTTTGTTTACACCGTCAGTAGAACTTACAGGAGTAGCAACATACTGCACGCGATTGTTACCCATGTTAAGGTTTCCTTGCATCGGATTAAAACCATCTACTCTTAAGTATCTGCTGTCAGCTACTGCTTTAGTGTAATAACATGTATTGTGATTATGATAAGCAGAAGCATCTCCACCGCCAGTTAAGCCAGTATGCTGTGCCTGTGTGAAATGATAATACTGATTAGTTGTTCCACCTTGTAGACCACCAATAGCATTATGCTGGATAGCTGACAAATCATTTATAGTCATAAATGGATTTGTACTTGAAGGTGTTGTCGCATTCTGCATAGCATTGTACCAATTACTATACACGTGATAACGTTCAGTAGTATTACCACCTTGAAGGTTGGAAAGACTATTGTGAGTATGTGTATGAGTTGCTGTTGCAAAATCTGTTGAGTCATAGCCGTCAAGTTTGTCTGCATTAGGAACTGAGATAGTTCCTGCAATCAATCCTTGCAAATTATTATAGCTTGCTAATGTTAAATGATATCTTTCAGTAGATATGCCGCCTTGTAAATCAACCTGATCATTATGCACATGTGTATGAACAGCTAATGCAAATGCACTAGAATCTAATCCATCAAGTAAGTCAGCATCAGACGCTTTATAAGAGCCTGAAAGGACCCCAAGGATATTAACATGCTCTGAGGCAGTGAAGTGGTAGAACTCATCCGTACCATTCCCTCCCTGCAGATTGTCCAATGTATTATGCACATGGTTATGAATAGCATCTGCATACTCACTAGGAAGCTTTCCACCAAGTCGTAAGGAATCGTCTATTGCAAAGGTTCCATCAAGTACACCCTGAAGATCGGAATGTTCGTCAACTGTAAAGTGATAAAACTCATCTGTACCATTACCGCCTTGTAAATCTGACAAACTATTATGTATATGAGTATGTGTTACTAAAGAAAAATCTGCAGCAGGATGATCATCTAGCTTGTCAGCAAAAGGAACCTTCCAAGTTCCTGCAAGAGCTTGCTGTACATGATCATGTTCCCATAATGTTAGATGATATCTTTCTCCAGGACTTCCACCTGAACCAGGAGCACCACCTTGAATGCCTGTTAGTTCGTTATGATCTAACTGTCCATCTAAAAACAATTGATGAACTATTGCATACTCAGCTTGTGTCAAATGATAGTATTCACTTACTGCAAGGCCACCCTGAAGGTTTGGAAGTGAATTATGATCACTTAATGCGGCAGCAGGTCTTACTATTTCAGGAATAGTTGGATGCTGGTTGGTAATTCCTACAATCTGGTTACCAGCTACATGAAGTACTCCTAATACAATATGAAATAAAGGAGAGTAATCAGCTGCTTCAATGATTTTAACAATTGCTATTGGAGGAGGAGACATCTTCTGATATCTATACTCCAGAACAACTACATAGTAATCATCAGGTACTACTGCTTCATCGAACGTAATAGTAAAGTCCGCAAAGTAGTTGATAACTACAAAGTCCTTAATTGCTACACCTTGTGTAACATCAACTACTCTAGGGTCAGTTCCGTTAATTGAAAGTTCTAGTCCCGTCTTCAAACCTTTGCCGTCTGGGTAGACAGCCATCAGAATCCTGTTAGTAGTATCCGATGTTAATTTTTCAAATGGATCTAGATATCTGTGTTGGATTGCACTCTGGTCAGACATCGAGGTATTCCTCCTTTATATTATGCATTACTAAGTTCAGCTTCTGGTTTATACTGTACTTGCAGTCTCAAATACATTACATATGAATCAAGCAACTCATCTATTAATTTTTGACTAAGTTCTTTTGCATCTACAAGAGAGCGAAGCTCCCAAGTTGTAATAGAAACTTCATCCAATCTTTTATACTTTTCTGTGATGTATGTCATATACTTCGTAGCATCTGCTTTCTTCTCAACACGTCCTAAGAAATCAAAGTATGAAATGTGTATAATAGGAAACCCGTCAGACAGTAGTATTCCCTGATAACCTTTACCTATGTCCTCAGGTAACTTTTCAATGTCGAATGTGATTTCTGAATAGATGTGACGGGGATGAAGCTTCTTTTTAGAGTAAGCTGCTAACTTCTCTTTGTTAAATTCTCTTGCTGGCATAAGGTAAACCTCCTTGAATAAACACAGAAAAAGTAGTACTAAAGTGTACTACTTCAATTGTTGTGTTTTTACGTTATGAGGAGAAACTACTGATTAATGGATTCTATTGCTTCAGAATAAGTCTTGGTAATTAAGAAAAGTCGATTTAAATTAGTTATTCGAAAGACTTTGTATACTATTGAATTCATTGAAATTAATGCTAACGGTATGTTTAAATCTTTACAAACTGCGTAGTATTGTAGCAAAACAGAGATACCTGCACTATCCACATAGCCTACAGCACTAAAATCAATAATTATTGCTTTTACTTTATCTTCCACGGCTTTCTCAACAAAGTAAAGTTTTTGTGATTCTAGCACAGTACAGGAAATATAATTAAGAGGCCCCTGTAGTGAAAAGATTAGGCAGCCATCTTTTTCACTATAAGAAAGTGAGTGGTCAGTCATGTGTGCTCCTTTATGTAGTATCCTTGCAAATAGCCCAAATCATCTCATAACGCATATTAAATTTCTTAGCAATGTCTTTTCTCTTAACACCCTGTTTCCTAAGAGTTCGTACTTAGTCATAAACTATAGCATTCCTTTCTTCTTCGGTAAGAAACTTAAAATCTTTCCCTCTAGTAAGACCAGTTATTTCATTCATCGTTCCTTTCAATGCTTTAGCCATATGATCAATAGCTGCTTGTGGTTTGGTATGATCTCCACAAGTAAAAGCGTCTAAACAAGCTACGCCTAACTCTGGAAAAGTATGTATAGTGATATGTGACTCAGCTAAAACAGTAGCACCCGTTATACCTTGCGGATTAAATGAGTGTACATAAGTATTTAACTCGGTAGCACCTGCTACAACTACAGCGTCTTTTAGAAGTTGTTCAATAAAGGTAGCATCGTTAAGCAAAGCTTTGTCGCAATTTTCTAAATCAACTATTATGTGGGACCCTAAAGCCATTTCATGAACCCTCCCTTTATGTATAAGATATTAATACAAAACGGCTACTTAGTGTGTTTCCAGTTGTAGAGGTGTGGCCTTAGGAGACTTATGTTTAAGTGACGAGGGTCTTTTAAAGGAAACCATCTAATAGTAAACAAAAATTGATAGGCATAAGCAATAATCATCTGATGTAATGTGAGCTCTAAGATTACTGTTCTTTTTCTATGGTGTGGGTAACTTGTTACTATCCTTTCAGAAAACTTCTTTTGACTTAATGCAGTATTCTGAAATATATAGGAGTGTGAGATATGGTTAAAGATTGATTTAGTCATGCTCCTATAACCTCATTATCACTTTCCTTTATGAGTTCGTTTTTTACTATCTTATGCATTTGCTCATTGTATGGTTTTAGGAAAGTAAGTACTCTAACTATTGCAGGAGTTTTTACTATCTCAAAAATATATTCAAATCTACTGTTAAGGTAGTAAGTATTCAAATCATGAAACTTAAACTCTTTACGATCCTCTACTACTCTATAGGATAATTCACCTATTAATTCTGATAAGGTAATTAAACTATCCTGCGTTAAGCTATAGAGCTCCGACAATACTTGCATAGCTCTTTCTTTGTTATTAACAATTCTTGGAACGCCGCAAAATAACATACCCATCATACGTATCAGGAAGTTTTCATCATCAAACCATTTATCATCCATCCAACATGTACACATATGATGACAAAATCTAATATGAAATTGTTCGTCAAACTCATCTCTCCAGCCAGGATTCTTATCTAAGTATTTCTGGCAACAGTATTTAATGAATCGTAATTCCTCTTTCTGATAAAAATTCTCAGAAAGCTTTGCTATTTTTAAACCCATAAAAACCTCCTTTGTTCTACTGCACGCTTGTCACACCATTCAACGATATAAGCTGCATGTGAAAATATATAAAAACTTATGAGGGCTTCAGCTGCTGTATCATAAAGAATTGCTGTATGACAGTTATGTTCAAAACTTCGTCCCCTTTTAAAATATATCAATTTTCGATCCTCATTCTGAAACTTTACAGTAAAGTAGTCTATGTTAATTTCATTCATAAAAACCTTCTTCGTGCTATCGAGCTTTTTTCACCCTTGTCTATAATGAAACAAGAATGTGAAAATATATAAAAACTTATGAGGGCTTCAGCTGCTGTGTCACAACTCAATTCTATACATCTAGTATTCATAGCCCTTACCTTCCTAAAATGTGTTAGTTCATATTTAGAACAAAGAAGGATTTAAAAAATGTAAGATTGTCAATGTCATTCATAAATACTCGCGCTTCCCCTCATTATTAAATATAGATGTTATTAGTGTATAGCCACCTTTAACACTGCTTAAAATAAGCCGATGGCGGGTTGAACCAAACAGTCGTCTATACATAATGCAATGCTCCTCATGGTTAAACCATTCTTGCTGACGATTAACACGTGCTTGTAAAAAACAGCTTATTAAATATCGTTGAGAAGATTCTTGTCGTGATATGTTACATGTAGGAAACAATGAAACATCAGTCGAAGCTATGACCATATATACCTTCTTTCCGTTATCCAACTTATGCGACTATTAGCTGGTTTGCAATCATACTCATTCCTCGAATAAGCTTCATTAAAATCATAACTCCTTATCTCAACTCTATTACCAAAACAATAACAATCAGCTGCTGCAAGTATATGTTGATCATTTGAAGAGAATGTAGAAAAACCATAGTCACTTCCTGTATAACTTGGTTCCACAGCATACCGAAGATGATTACGTACCCACCATGGTTTACATATTGCAGTAATAATATGACAAAAGTCTCTAGGTGTATCATTCGTTCCTATAAAACTCATTTGCTCACGTGGCTTTATTTGAGTAGTTGACAATGTATACTCCTCACAGCTAATCGGGGTTCTATTACTGTAATTTTAGTTCCGTTTCTATATGTAATCACTTCTTGTATAACTCCTGAAAACATCGTATTTAAAAAACATTCTCTATTAACAATACGTGTAAGTTCTGCATCTTCCTCGGGATTACCTGGACTATAAGGTTTAGCAATTACTACATCCCACTGTCCAGTTGTATCAGGCATTATATGTTTTGCAGATTTAAGTAGATAACGTTGTAGGATACAATCATGGCAAACATCTTTCATCGTTAAACCTCACAAAAAATAAACAAGTATGTAACCAATTATCCTTTCTCTTTTCTATATGCATTATTTCTTTTCTATTTAGTAATGTGAACTGGCTAAAGTACCTTTTTGTTAATATTTTTCTTTTATGAAAAGTTCTACTGTATGAGTAAAGGACAGTGAAAGCAGACTCCCTTCTGCCAAACAATACAGGCTGAAACGTATAGTCAATTTGTCTTTGATGCAAGAAATTAAAGTTACTAGTCTTCATCCCACTCTACGCATTCTTTAGGTATTTTTATCTTATTCATAAATTGACTCATGTCCCCGTTATCCATAAAAGTGTGTCCTCTAAGTTCAGGACGCTCTCCTGTTCTTACATTTACTTCCCAACAATCGTTTATTTTATCATGACAGTTAAGAAGCGCATAGGTTTGCTCAACTGTTATATGGTAAGTAAAATCTTCTATCACAAAACTAGCAGAACTACTATTAGAAACAAAACCTGTTCTAACTTTCATAAACTACCTCAATTATCTTCCATATTTAATTTTCTAGTGAGTTGTTTTTCTTTTGTATCTTGTATGTCATTTAAATACATGAATAATCTGTCATAGTCAGCGTCACGCAGATTCTCTTGGTGACTTTCATAGTAAAATACTTGATTACCATTTCCTGGAAGATAACAAACTATTATGGGTACAGAGTCGTGGTTTGATGTTTGTTTCGTAATAGAGACACATTGTTCTAGTAAAAGCCTCAAATTAACCATCTCCGCGAACCTGCACTTAAGTTTTAGAAAATTAATCATTAGTTATCTTCCTAACTTTACCAAGTGCTTGTTCAACTAGTCTAGCTTCTTTCTTCGCACACTGCTTTAATGTAAAGGCCCAGTAAAACAAGCCACATTCAGCTAGTAGTACTCCTACACATAGAAACGTATAGCTATTTTGCCTCATAAGCATATAAGTAGTTTCCCAAGACATTATGCACCTCCTGTATAAAAACTGTATAATGGCAGCAAATTATCTACAAAGTTTAAAAAAGATTGTGAATGAGTCAACAGACTTGTTGAATATGATATGTTAAAGTTAATCATCAAACCTTAACATCCTTGAGAATTTCTTAGTATCTATATCATCTGATTGTGATGTTGTTTTCATCATCATTTCAGGAAAGTTTTCCGATTTCTGAATATTTTCAGCATACTCGTAAAGTAGATCACCTAAAACATGCAAAAAAGTTTCGGCATCGTCTCTTGTATCCCATAAGCCTAGATTGTAAGTATTTCCTAATGTAGTAGTTATACGAGCTGTATACTTATTTCCCTTTTCAGGATGTTTTACTGCTACTAAAATAACAGCATCCCTTAGTATAGGAATTAAATTTATAACACCTTTATCTACAATAATAATAGGATTATCAGAAGAAAATTTAGCCATCATTTTCCTCTAAGTTTAATCTTGCACCCTCGTACATAAAAACTGGGTTTAATTTGTCCATAATAACAAATACTACTGTTATGAGAAATTACACGGGGATTTTTAAATATCTATATGCAACCCGGTCATTAAAGCTTTGAACATATCGTAAATTGCAGTATGCTGTTTAGTTGCAGGCATTTCAGGAACTTCACCATTTAGTATCTGTGTTATAACTTTATTCTTATAATCAAAGTCATCAGACTGCACTGTCTTAAACTCTTGCATTATTGTAGGACAATCATGTGAAAGTAAACACCAATTTTCCATTTCTCCAAATCTTTGTCCACCCATCATCTTCTTTCCAGCAACAGGCTGCTTAGTTCTGTATCTATAAACACCTGTAGACCTAGCATTTAATTTGTACTCAGGTAAATGCTCTAGCCTATGGAAATACATGTAACCTACTAATGCTCTAATATCTTTACCAAGTTCAGGACATCTAATAGTCTTAACTACATTTAGCTGTTCTCCTAATGCTAATAGATCACTATACGAAGCACTCTTGAATGGAGGAATGTGTATAGGAAGTAATTGCTCTTCCTTTTTAATGCTAGTAACTAATTCCTTCATCTGTTTGTCAGACATCCTGTTAAGCCTAGAAAGAATTAGTTTGTCATAATCTTTAATCTTGTTTAACTTAACAGCAGAAGAAGCAAAATATTCAGAAGCTGCTTTCCTTCCTTTGACTTTGTATATCTCTACAAACTGTTTGTTAAACTCATACAATATAGCAGACACCAATAATTCTTTATACTGTCCCCAGTTAGTTCGACCAAACAGTCCCAAAGGATTTAATACACAATCTAACCATCTTCCATCTTCTACAATGTAAGGAGTTTCTTCTTCAGGAATGATGTGATTAATAACACCTTTGTTTCCGTGCTTATTACCAAACTTGTCTCCAACTTTAAGAGTATTCAGTAACTTAACTTCAAATGTAAGCTCGACGGTTTTATCTATGTCATCCTTAATGATAACAGTTATATTACTCTTATCTATGTCTGGAAGTTTTCGTAACAGCTCATCTGCTAAGGACTTCTTAGGTGCTTTTAATACAATAGCTTCTAATGATCCTATAGCATTTCCTTTTACTGTAACTACTGACCTTTCATAAGCTGCTATGTTAAAAGCAGAAGTATCATACTTAATAAGCGTTGTATTCTTTCCAATAGGTCCTAGCTTAGAATGAAAATGAAGTATTCTATCTGTTTCAGGATTTACATACACTACTTTTTTACTAATCTCTTCAACAGCCATGCTCTCTTTTAAATGTGATGATATGATAACACCATCCATGTAATTAGTAGAATTGTATAAAGCAAAGGCACAGAGCAAGTTCTTTCCTATAGCAAGAATGCCGCCTTTGAAGGTAAAGTTTTCAGCTAGGATATCCTTTACCTTTACGTTATCACCTACACTTACAACGGGTGCATGTACATTATTTATTGCTATACCTGTTCCTGTAGTAATATGCGGTTTAACAAGATTGATCTTATGTGTCTTTTTAGCCTTGTCTGTAATAGTCATATAAGTTTTCTTAATAGAAGTAACTTTTCCGTCTACAGGTGACTTAGTAATAAACTTGTCAGAAGTAATGTCTTTATAGACACCTTCTATACCACTCATAACAAAAGGTGCTTCAGACTCAACTATAGGTACTGCTTGCTTTGTATGAGAGGTTCCCATGTTTGTACGTGCGGTAGCAGAAGATTCAAGAAAAGGAGTTAAGCTAGTTGTATAGCCTAGCATTGAATCAGGGTTGCTTGTAGGAACAAAAAGATTATTATTAGACATTATGTTAGGAGATACTGTTAAATATAATTGATCTCCCACTGAAGAATCTTTTGCTGTTTCGATTGGATCAAGTAATCCTTTCTGTGACGGATGAATATCTCTAAAAGCTATAGGAGTATTCTCTGATCTAAACGTAGCATAGCCTGAATAATTTACTTTATTCTTACTAGCAATTTCTGCTACAGGATTAGGTTTACTTTCCGCAAAGTCTATAGCACCCGTTTCTCTCAAAGTATTCATAACAAAGTTAGGATCAATTACAATGTCAGCATCTACTCTACCAGAAGCTACATCCTGTTTATAAGTACTAAGTGCTCTATCTAAGCCAGATAAGAATATCTTATTAACTACTTCTGTTGATCTTATTCTTCTATGATGTAGGTCATTAGGAGCTTCCGGTAAATCCTTAACCAGTTTTGTTGCTGCAAATATAATCATATCAATAAAATTAGTTGGCATCTTAGATGTTTTAAGTAAATCAAGCGTGCTAGGATCTATTGCTTTTTCTGGAAGCTTCTCTACTAAGTAGTGAATTAATCCTCTGTTACCTATCATCTTCTCTAACTCTTTTTTAAAGTAGTCTTTGTCAGTTGATTCTAGCATCTTTGGAGAAATTATTGAACCTAAGCCACCTTTAGGTTGCAGTGTTAAACCTTTTCCTGTTTTAGTGACCTCGATGTCTAGTTTCTTACAAAGAGCTTCTGGTCCTATAACAGCAGCTAAATAATAGAATAAAGGCAGTGAAGTATACTTACTGAAATTGATATAAACTTTATGCCCTACTTTTTTGCGAACAAGCTTAAAGTTAGTCAGTAATGTTTCAATAGAAATCTCATTCTCTTTATACTTTGCTACAGGAAGTGACGCAATTTGTTTCTTAAGTGTATATGTTTGTCCATACATCTTAAAGGATCCATCAGACTTTAAGTTAGGGATAATTGCTTCGATGTCCTGTGTTTTATTTGTCTTGGAATCAACAATCTTAACTTTAATAAGGTTAGTTCCTGAAAACTTAGGATTAGGGCTAACATCCAACGTAGTTGAAAACTCTTTACCAGTAACATGATTAACTAAAGGAGCTAATGATACTGAATTAACGTTTAAAGTCATCCTAGGAATAACTAAATGTGTATTAAGATCTGAACTTATATCAAGTGAAGTAACAGGTTGCTTAGCTTTTGTTAACTCCGTTACTTGTGTAATTTGTGCACTAGGCATATCAGCAGACAAAGTTTTCATTTCAACTTTCTTTAGCTGTAAAGGTAGATCTTTAATGATAGTATGCCCTGTCATCTTCTGAGAAGTCTTAACTACTATTTCCCTAATCTTCTTAGGATCAGCATTTGCGAGGTTTATAAGTCTAGATCTTTGCTCAGGGGGTGTATCACTTATTAGAGTCTTTATAATAGGAATTACCTTTTCTGTAGGCACATCTAAGTCTTCGCTAATTTGCTGCGCCATTGCAATAGACATGGCACCTGAACTCATATGTGAAAGTTCAGTCCTCATAGTTGATATAATCTTTTGATAACTGTTTAACGAATCGTCAGCTTCATAAATCTTTCTAAACTTACTACCACCGCCAATAGCACCAAACATTACTGTATGGAAAGGCATAGTCTTTCTTCGCATCATAGCATAAATCAATACAGCTATATACATCTCTGTTAATCGTAATGCTGCAGGCCTTGTCATATCAAGCATATAAAGTAAAACTTTTTTACCTGGACCTGTATCTAGGTTATCCATCATAGCCATAAATGTTCTGTAGGCAACATCTGAATCAAACCTTTTTAAACGTGGGCGCATAAAGTCCATTACAGGTGTTAAGTCTATATAAGCATTCTTATCGGATTCTTTAATAGTATGTGTATCAATATACGAAACTAATTTAGTTGCGGAGTAATCGGATTTTAATTTAGCAGTCTGCACTAAACCAAACTTTGTCTGAACTTTAGGGATTACTACAATACGGCAATCTTCTTTCATGAGGCCTGACTTAGGATATAGTTTAGGAAAAGTTGAATTCTCCACTATAGTAAATATTCTATAACCTTCGTCTTCAAACCGGAGTTTAGGGTCTCGTGAACTAAATAATCTAAATCTTTGCAGATACAAAGCTGCCTCCTAGTAGTAATATTCTTCTAAATCGGATTTGGTTCGTTCTTCTGGGTCTTCTTCAAGAGTATCTTGATATAGTCCTGCAATAATAGCATCTGACTGTCTTTGGAATATAAAAGCAAGTTGAGGACTTTCATAAAGTGCTACTTTTGAGATAGGCACTAATTGGTAAGCTGTATCAGTTGATAATCTGAAAGGAATTTCAGGCTTAGCTTTACTTCTCATCATAGCACCTATAAACAATTCAAAATGTACATGATCTAGTTTACCAAGCGTATAATATTCATCAAATAGTCTTTCTAGTAATGCTGTGGCATCTCTAATTTTTAGTTTCTGACTTAATTCAAATAAACCATCAACTTCAGATATCTTATCCCTTAGATGTCCTGTTGAGCCTCCGAATAGAGGAATAGCTCCTTTAGGAAATGCTAACTCTAGTGTAGTTGCTGTTTCTCTTGAGTCTTCGACAGCTAATAAGGAAACAGTAAATACAAAATCGTATCGTGCATCGTTGACAGTAATAGCTTTTGTTACTATACTAAAGTCAGACCTTTCTTCTATATCGTCTTTCTTTAAATGTATTACCACAGGCTGCATCGCTACATAACCTGCATCTGTTAACTTAAATTCTTTAATAGTAGGTAATGTCTTTTTAGCTGTAGTAACAAGAGTATCTACATGGAAGGTTCTCATAATCATCTGAGTACCTAACTCGCCTATAGCTTGAGAAGCTATAATACCTATGTTCTTTGAGTTCACATATTTGCTTAGCATGCCATAACAAGTATGGCATATTTGTTTACTCTTACAGTAGGCAGGAGACCTTACATTGATTGTACTTCCTACTAATTTTTCAGCATCAGCTTTCTCAAGTAAAACTAGCTTACCATTTAATAAAGCATATCTTCCTACTAAGCTATTAACATGATTCTTGTTTACTCTTAGTTTTAGTGTTCTGCTAGTTCCACAATCTTTTAATGTAGGATGTAGTAATGTTGAGCCTAATGCAAAAATTAGCTTTCTGGTTAAATAACCAGGCTTACCTGTCATAAGAGCTCTGTCAACAATACCTCTTCTAGCATTAGAAGTATCCACTAAAAGTTCTTCTTGTGTTAAACCATCGAGCTGACTTGATGTCATTAATTTGTTCTCACCTGAAAGTGTTTGAGTATAGCCTTTAGCAACTAACGCCTGTGTAATCTTATTCCAGTCAAGCTTAGTTGTTTTAGATTCAAGAAGAATGTATAAGTTCTTTTGATGATTTCTTATATCTCTTTTTACTATACTTACAATATCATCCCATACATCAGGAGTATGTTTTAATTCTTCTATTTTAGGAAGGAGCTCTTTCTTAGCAGTGTCACTAAGTTTTATTTCAGGAAGTACGTCTGGTAGTAATGAACCATATTCCATGGTCAAATCTCTAACTTTATACAGCACACCTATCAAAGCATTCTTACCATACTTCATAAAGATATCAGATAACATTTGACTAAATATTGATTTATTTATAGGCTGCTTAATTATAGGATACTTATCATCCAAGACAGCTTCTCTAATAGCAAGAGTTAATAACCATCTGCCTACGGTAGCTGTTTCTCCTTTAAGTGTAACACGTCTAAAGAAATCAAGATTCTTTTTATTAGTGTCTAACTTACTTGCGGGTGCAGAAGTTGACTCCCATGCAGTACTATAATATAAGTATAACGCAAAGTTTTCAGAAAGCTGTGTTGATATCTTTCTTGAAGCTACATTAAATAAGTTATTGGAAGGTAGAAGTTTTTTAGCTTCCTCTTGTCCTTGTCTTGTCAAAGGACTGTATACACCCATCTGGTCACCATCAAAGTCAGCATTGTATCCATCAAGTATAAAAGGATTTAGTTTGATAACCTTATCTAAGGTTATGCGCGGTTTGAATGCAAGCAGTGATAGTTTATGTAGAGAAGGTGCACGATTAAGCAGCACAAGGCGTGTTGCGGCAATTGAATCTATTACTTTCTTAACTTCTTCATAATAGTCACTGGCATCAAGATTATCATAAACATCTTGTAACATATCATAAATTAAATAGTCGCCTGGCTTACGTCCGGGCTGTTTCTTAAACTCAGCAATTATGAAAGGTTCAAACATTTTTAATGCTATAACTAAAGGAAGAATACATTCATCTATTTTTAAGGACAGGTCCATTGTAATAACAGCGCGACCTGAAAAGTCTAAACGTTTTCCTTGAATATTTGATCTTGATATTCCGTCTTTGGAACCAATTTGTGCTTTAATAGCAATATATAGATTTTCCATGAGCCTTTGTATTTCAGCCGAGTAAGCATCAGCGTCTCCCGAAGCCGCAATTGCATTAGCTGCACGAATTAAAGAAGTATATGCTTTATTGAGATCCGTTACGGTTCTATAAACTAATTCTTTTCCAGTCTCTCTGAATGCAGGAGGTATCACAATAATCTTATTTAAGAAAGCAAAAGGTGATACTTTAATAATATCAAAGACTTTTTGAATAGCAGCTGATTCAGGCTTATATCTTCCTACAATAGACTTAAAAAATGATATGCCTGTATCTCCATTTGGGTCAGCAATAAGCTCGCCACCCTTAATAATGTAAGAACCTTTATTATATAGAATGTTTTTTAACTTACTATTAATTTTCAGTTTATCGTATAGAATAGGATGAAGAACTTGAACATTCTTTAGATTAATGAAAGAGTGTCTTACCCTTCTTTCATTCTCATTAGTACCAAAGATCTCATAAGAAAGAATACCTTTCTCATCAAAGGTTACAGTTTCTCCTAATTTTCTAAATACAGAAGGAGAGGTAACGGGGATCAGTTTGGCACAGAATTTTTCAGTGTCTTTCAGACGAGTTGACATTGTATATTACCTCTCTGAGTTTTTTCTTTAAGTTACTGCTGTCACACACAATAACAGAGTTTAACTTTGTAATTTCATTGATTCTATCTGCCTCAGGAATCTCATCGACAAACCAAAATCCATGCTTAGTAGTTTCTGCGAAAGCTTTTATATTATCAGCACGATCATCTATTAAAACGTCAACATTAACCGATTGACATCTTTTAATTTTAAAAAGGTCTTCATTACCTTCTGTATCTATGCCTTCTTCAAAGAATAAGAAATCTTCTATATGTTCAGCTACATCTTCAGGAAAGCACTGTCGTGTAACATCTTTTGTATAAATGGGCCTATTGGTAATTATGTAAATTTTATGTCCTTGTTTGCCTAAAGTCTTCATTGAGCTTAGGATGGCTGTACGGTAAATGCTGTCTTGTATATAATCGAAAGATTGAAAGATGAACCTTTCTATATCAAGACGAATCATCTCATCAAATACACCTTCAAACTCAGACAAACGCTTAGGCCAGATATATTGTACACCTAATTGTTTGTATGTTAGGTTATGTGTTTTTCTGAGATATTGCTGCACTGTTTTATTAACATCAACAATAACTCCATCAATATCAAATGCAAACGTCATTATGCGTAATCCTCCTGTTAGTACTTATCCGACTTTGATTAGAATATTCGGCAGAGCTTTTTCTTCAAACTCAGAATATAACTTTTCTCTTTCTGCAGTTCCTTGAGAAATAAGATCATCACCATTCAGAGGAATCTCTCCAAAAGGTGTTGTGAAGTTCTGATACTTCTTTCTTATGTTACCTATTTCAAGTTTGCAATCAGCTAGAAAAAGTTCTTTAAGATAATGCTCGTATTGATTCTGAAGTGTGCTTAAATCGTCTTTATGACCTCTTTCATATTGCACAGTAAACACTCCGCCCGAGATTGAATTAGAAGGCATTACTCTGATTTTGTTTGGAGGCATAAAAGAAAAAGTCATTCTAGCAGGTGAATACAGATAAGCTGTTTCAGCTCTATCTACACTTAACGCCCAGTTAGGAATATCATCAAACTGTCTGAATGCTACATCAATAGGATAACCATGAACAATTAACGTGTTATATACATCTAACACTTTGCTAACTGAAAATATTTCTTGATTGTCTGGATCTCTTAACCAATACTCATTTGGAATATCTGTTAAGTTTTCAGCTAAACGTGTGTCAAGTGCCATATTATTAACATGAGGGAAGTAACGATTAAAAGTAGGCATGGTTGTTTCTTTAAGTATTTCGAAAAGCTCATCATCTGACTTTTCAAATTCTACATAAGGTAGTCCTAATTTTTGTTTAGCGTAGCGATACAGACTCGTCAGTGTTACCATTATCTATTTCCCCCTCGGCTTGGTTTTCCTCGTCTTCAATTTCTTGAAGTATTTTTTCAGCATCAGCTAATATGCCATCCTCAACTAAACCATCAGATTCTAAATCTTCATATACCTTTTGTAAAGGAGCAGTTAGGTGCTCTTCAACATAAGCATCAATTTCTTCCTGAGTTTTGCCTTCGTCTGTCATTGAGGTAACTTGTTTTTCGACATCTTTGATTTGTTCGTCGATTTCGAATAAAGCTGATGATTTTGAAGTCTCATTTGCTAGTGTAAGAAATTCATTAATAATTTCGCCTGCTTGCTCTAAAGTTCTAGTCCCTTTAATCTGCTCAAAGAACTGTTTTGCAAGCTTAGTATACATGTCCTTGAGGATAGCATTTTCAAATAGTGCTCGAGTCACATTTGCTATCTCAACTAGTTCTTTCTCGTATTGTTTGTAGACTAAAGGTTTAGCTTTTCTAATCCGATCTTTAGCTACAAGAAAATTCCAACTTGCGACCTTTGTACTTTTTCCTCTTTTCTTACTCATAATTAAGTATACCTCCATGAACTATTCCAATCACTTGTTGTGTTTTAACGATATGAGCAAAACAACCTAAAAATAAAAGAGACTCCTTTTACGCATTTACGTACAGAGTCTCTTTTATGTTGTCGTACTAGGAGATACGAACAGTCTTAACTAACCATCATTTCCAATTCTTCTTTTTGGTATTTCTCTTGTGCTATCCTAAAATTATCTACCAAGTCGATTAAAGAGTCAGCTTGATCACCAAACCCCTTTCTCAGGGCCTTCTGCAAGGCGTCAGGATGCTGCACAGCATCGCCGACTGTAGTTGACTTAATTGCTTTTATCATATCCATTATCTTAATAGGATCTGAGAAATAAGCAACTGAAGCTACTGCCCACTTGAAAGGTTCTTTAATATGAGGAAAATGTGCTGCCATTGTCTTAAGATGTTCAGCAGCTACTTCCAGGTTCTTAATAGGTTGTTGAATAAGTACATATGGATTTTCCTTAAAGTTTGCCCTCAAGGCTACTTTGTGGTAAGGCACTTTGCATAATCCGTAATAAGCACAATACATATTTTTTAGTTCGACTTCTGTTGGTTTGAAGTCTTTAAAATAAAGCGAGTGATGATCTCTGAATAGAGGTTCCCACACTGTGCTATATTTAGACATCTCTTCCCACGAAGCTTCGTCAACCTCGTACAAAAAAGGATTGTAGTTAGAAACTACTTCTACAAAACCTTTAAGCACCGAATACCTTAGCTTGTTTTTTGTGCTGACAACTTTCAGCATGTGATTGTACCGTGAACTCATTAAGTCCTCCTGATTTAAATTAATGGCAATTCTTCTCAACATAAGACAAAACATTCGTTTTGCTCTGTATCTGAATATGTACCAAAGGCTCATTTTGTTTCATCATCTTTTGTTGAGAGTACTTTTTCTACAATTTGTTGTGCATGCTCATGTGCTTTAGCAAACGTTTCTGAATTGGTTTGATAAAACAAATCATATATTAGTAAAAAGCTCGGTCCGAGTATAAACATGATATTGAAAATACTTATCCAGAATATCGTGTTTATCATTTGAGAATCAAAAGGGTTAACCTCCATCCATTGATTAAAACCTGAACTCATTATTACATAAAGAACAATAAAGGCAGCAATGCCTATCCCTATCAGACGAAAAAATGTTGAAAACATGCAGAAAAAGGAACGTACTTGAGTCATTTTTTAACCTCATTTACAAAATCTCTGAATACTGCTTTAACATCCTTAGTAACTTTCATTGTTTTTAAAAACTCAGTTATTGTGATTTTTCTTTCGGAATGTTTGTCTAAGAATTCTGAAAAGATCATCGCTTCTCTTGTTCTGGCTGTTTCTAAAGAATCTACAGCCATGCTTAAACTATTTTCAACAATGTCTGTAAAGCTACGAATATCTTCTAATGCTATTGTTTTAGAAGATTGTAGCCTTTCTATGATACCAATAAACTTGTCCATGTCAACCTACCTTTCGAGCTAATGAAGTAAAGCTCGCTAATTTTTGAATTCTAATAGAATTCTCTTTGGCTATAACTGCGTGTAAGGATTCTAATAATACAGGAACATCTTTCTTGTCTAAAGAAATAGCTGTATTAGTTTGTGGATAATAACACAAAACTATTAATCCTGTATCCTCTACTGTATATACGTGATCTTTATTTATTATTAAAGTGTTACCTTCAGCCTTTTGTCCACTTAATAATGTTGTAGCAAGGTTAGCTTGTGTGTTAATAGCATCAAGATCTAAATTAGTGACCTCTACCACATGAAATTCGGAATCGTCCTCAATAGTAATTTTCATTAATGACGCAGGTGTAAGATGATTATGAACTAAGTGACTAATAACAGCTTTGCTGTTTAAGCAACATTGTTTACAAATGTTACAGATTATTGATTGACTTTTCATTAGTTTAGTTATTTCCTTTTAACCAAGATTTTGCTATATCCAGTGTAGCAAAAGCATCAGGTTTTCTGACTGTTGTGCTATTAGTAATTTGTTGCGCCCCTGCTGTTGTCCCGCAATAGGTTAGCTGTGATTTAGTCCATGTCTGTACTGGTATATAAGGAGCATAGACTTTTGCATATTTATCTGCGTGTTCCTTTAGCTTTAACCATTTCTGTAATCCTATTTGACCTAACATAAGCCTATCTGAATCTTTAAAAGGGCTAGCAGCGTCTTCTACAATGCATGCAAGAATTGTTCTTATCTCCTCGCTAGCTTCACCATAATTTTTAAACAGGAGTACCTTTATGAATGCTTTGTCCATCTTTTCCATTATTTGATATAATACTGAAAGCATCGTTGTGCTTAACCCTCTATTCTCAGTTATTACCTTTGTAAGTACAAAGTCAACCATGTCACGAAGAGCGTCACAATCTTCAAATTCTAAGCATTCAGACAATCCTGTAATTAACATAGTATGATTTGTTTCTTTATACCAATCTAAATCTTTCCATTCGTTGTGTCTGTGATAAGCAAGATTGATTTTTACACTCGCATCTGCTTTAGCCTCCTCGTCCTTCCATCCTCTATTCTTGTAAAAAGCAAATCTTAACATCTCATTCTTTTCGTCTATTATAGCTTCTAAGTCTGTCCATCCTGTAAAAGCATGATAGTTAAACCTAACAGCACCATCTTCATGCATTCGTCCCCATTCTGGTTCATACATAAATTTATAAACCATGTCTCTTTCATTGTAGTAGTCATATATATCTCTTTGCATTTTTATGGTAGCTTCATTAGCAGCATCTATAGGAGCAAGGCTACCTCCGCCCATATCGTCTGTCCATAGTGAATAACCATAATTAGTTGTGGTGGCTGATGTACTTGTTACATAAGCTAATCCTCCATGCTGATGTATAGTTGTTGCACCTGCTGTTGTTGTAGGTGCTGCTAAGTTAGATGCAGTTGAGGAAGATGCAGAGATAGTATACGTAGGGTCTATAACAATAGTAGCCATATAGGAACACTCCTTTAAAGATACTCATATGTATAAGTAGTACTCTACATTTTTAAATTTTAAGAGTTTTTCTCACACATGTAAAAACACAACAATTGATGTAGTACCATACGTTTATTCATGTTGCATCAAGGAGGGTTTACTTTAATGAGATTTTTTAGTTTTCCAAGGACGTACAAACTTGCGGTTCAAGTAGGAAGTGACTTGTTAGGATTAGATGTAAAGTTTCACCGTTCAAACTCTTACATAGACATTGATCTTGACAATAGAGCAATTAAAGAAGTGACAGGTAGATTCGTATTCAGGAAATACGATAATGTGAATGATTCTATCTTTGTAGCACAGAACTTATTACTCGATTCAGTAGAGTCACAACATCTTAAAATCACCAACCAATTCAAACACATCAGGAATAAAGAGTGTTTACTCTTCTCAAATGAAACGATCACTTTAGGTAAAACTAAAACACCTAATGGTGATTTTTTGCAGAAAGTGCAGCTGTATATGTTCCTACGAGAGCATGATTTATATGTACACTGCGAAAGACATTTTATAGACGCAACTAGTCAGAAGAAAGTTGTTAAAAGTGTCGGAGCTGAAATTGAGTTTGAAAAATTCAAAATATGATGGAGAGTAACAATGCCAGTTGAAACCTTTTATACTCAAAATATTAGACCTCATATACACCTTAGTTCGTATATCAGACATTTTCTAAATTATATGTCTCAACAGGTGTGCCACAATTCTATAGAGACAGTAGTTTGCGGAAACTATACAAAGTCTCTACAATACTTGCTTGATTATAAAACAAGAAACTTGGATGCTCCAGTATTGCCGTTACTCTCAGGAAACTTTACTCTTAGTAAGATAGATGAGAAAACAAATCATACATGGAAGCATTCTAAAAGAAATGCTTACTACTTTGCGTCTACTTTATATGAGAAAATGTATGAAGACGACCATGTACAGATTACTCCTATATTTGAAAGGTTTATGGGAACTTCTGAAGTTATACTTATTGCTCATTCAAGTCCTGAAGCGCATGACTATCAATTTGCTACTATGCAATGGTTCGATACTGACAAATGGTTTATACTTCCTGAATTCACTACACAATTACAGATCCCAACAGAAATGATTACTTATGATTATGTAAACGAATCAACAGGACAACACTATACTCTTGATTGGAGTCAGACCGAACTTGATCAAAAACTTATAAGAAGTGTAGACCAGCAGTATTATGTATTCCCTGTTAATAGTTCACCTATGATCAGACTAACATCTATATCCGATGGAACAACATGGTATGGTGGATCTGAAAAGCCTGACTATAGAATTAACATGACATTCGAGTGGGATATAGAACTGCCTGCCTATATAGTTTTAAAGACTGATTGGCGTGTTGATGAGTTTAAAAAGTCTATTGTTATTAACGGACAAATAGATACAGGATTCTATGAATGGTATGTAGGCCCGGGCGATGAAAGAACTCCTGGAGTAAATACGATTAAGATTGGAGACTCTATTATCCAAGATGGTCAAATTACCTATGAATTCCAAAAATCATATAACATACCAATCACTGTAGACCATAGCGACATTACTGCTCCTTACGATGTAACCTTACCTGAACCTATCGGTAATAGAAAAATAACTGTTATGAGTTATTGGGGTATTATGAGTGAAGATAGAGAATACAAAGTAAAAGATCCTTCTACTATTAGCTTGTACGTTCCGATTAAAAAGGATGACTTTATTAGTATTTATTATTACGAGCCTATCTAGGAGGTAATAATTTGTGGCTTATTTAGAATTTGCTCATTTAGACGAAGGTGTAAAGTTTCACTATAAAGATAGAGTTTATGTAAAGTTTCAAATAAGGGCTACTGTTTCAGCTACTTCTACAGAGTATCGTTATATACCTATAGCTATACCTGCTGAGTTATGGGGAGGCAGTATTGAGGAATGTACTAAATTATGTCAACTGCAAAGATTTACATTCTCAACAGACCACAGACATACATTTGGTGTTGTTCACATAACATGGCTAGGTAATTCTTATCAAATATTAGTTAATGATGAACTTCTTAAAAAGTTTCGATACGATCCTAGCGAATATAGGGTCTTTACTGTATTAGGACAAGAGGCTGAGGAAGACTACCAAAGTTAAAGTTTTAGTGAGGGATAATAAATGAAAGAAATTGCTTTTTGGATGTTATGTAATGGTGACAAGTTCACCTATAACGACAAACAATATGTTGTACATGAACAAGAAGTAATAGATCCTATTGATAATGAAACACGAAAATACATATTCGCAATGCCAGTTGATAATAATAATTTTACAAAGCTTCTTCCACACGTTAGAGTAAAGGTGGACGATGCATGGATCTGTAAAATTCAAGAAGGTATACGTTAATTCAGAATAATTTTCCTAGGAGGGTACTAAAATGGGAAAGAAAATAGAAAGAGCTTTCGTAGACGATGAAGTAAAGGAAGACTTCACAGATGTTACAGAAACTGCAGAAATAATCAAACCATCAATTAAAGATATTGCAGCTGATACTGCTAATCCTGTTTTCAAGATCGAAGAAAGTCAGTTTAACTTAGAACTAAAAAAGAATTTCTTCTACACTGTTAATGATTATAAATATTTTATTAAGGCTGTTGAGAAGATGGTCAGGACTGCCCCGGAATACAGAAACTGGACTAAATACCTTAGAACTGAGATGAATGTAACTGAATGTGTACTAACACATGAAACTAACGAAGAATGCAGTATCGAAATCCATCACCATCCTATTTCTTTATTTAATGTATGTTGTATGGTTACAGATACATTAATGCAAGAAAAGGAAAAGTTTTCAACATTTGATGTTGCGCAGATTGTAATTGGTTTACACTTTGCAGATAAAGTAGGTTATGTGCCTTTAGTTAAAACACTACATGAGAAATACCATAATGGTTTTCTTGACATTCCTATTGAGTTGATTAGAGGTGAGTGGAAGTTCCTGACGCAGAATTTAAACATGTCTCCTGATATTCAAATAGTTGTTAATAAACTATCTGAAATAGGGATTGAGCATGCATCTGAGTCATGGCTAAAAGGTGCATATAAACCAGATCCAGATCAATTACTTATAGAAGATAAGCCTGAGGAGGATCCCGATGCAGGTAACAAATAATATTAATAGCTCTGTTTCTGCTAACAAGTTTGTAAGATACAAGCAAAGTCGTTACAGGAAGATGTACTATTTTTCTGAGTATGATTTAATTATACCTTCTCCTTTAATGGGTGTACTTGATAGAAACAAAGTATACTTGCTTGAATCAGCAAAATCTATACAGCTTGACACAGGCTATCATTACAGACCCGATCTGTTTTGTTATGATACGTATAGCGATCCCGGCTATTACTTTATACTATTATATGTAAATGATATGTTCTCTATGCTTGACTTTAAAACAGAAACAATTAAAGTTCCTGAGTCAGCAAGAGTGAATGATGTTCTAGCATTGTATGAATCTACAGATATTTTCCATACAGTAGACGCAGAAGTTTCTATATAAGGAGGAATAGTGTTGATTAAGATGTTACCTAAGACCCCGTACACACTTTTAAACCCGAATGACCCTAACTTTCAATTGATAAAAACAATATTTGAAACTCAAGCACGTGTTTCAGGTGAAACAAAATTGATACCTTTGTTCAACGCAAAGATAGGTAAGAAGGTTGTCATAGGTGTAACCGATAAAGAACCCTATTTAGATGTTGCAGTAGATGGTGGCAAAGTTGTTATCTTAATGCAGGTACAGAAGCTTTTAAGTGACGAAACTTCTTCAAGTGCTTTGCTTAAGAAAATATTCCTTCATATAACTTTTGGTTTAATATTTGAAACATTTCATAACAAGCCGCAACTTATCACACCTAAAATGAATGACTTCCTTTTAACTTACTTATTCTCTTTTTACTATAGAGAGGTAGGTCTTAGAGCTAAAATAGTAACCAGTCAGAAGCAAGAGGTTGCGTTATTTGAAATTTTAGTTAAGAAGTACATCATTGACACCATTCTTGATCCAGACCACGCGCCTATCAAGTATGCTAAGTTAAAGAAATATCTCATGCATTTCGATGCTGTTGTATATGATGAAGCTAAAGATAAACTAGAGAAACTAAAACTAGATGATATTAACAAACTAGTTAAGGAATTTAAGGAGTTTGAGTTCCTTCATAAAAACGAAACTATTCAACAGCTATTTTCCTATGCTAAGTTTAAACCAAAGACGTTATTTTATGTTGAAAGGCCTTCATACCTGTTAGCATTACTGTACTGTATTAAAACAAACTCGTACGATTTGTTTGATGATGGTATGAAGAAATATAACTTTGCAGCATTCAAAGAGCTGACAAAAGAGATCTACAAGCAACTTTAATCTTTCAGGTAGTCAAGTTCAGATATATATCTACGTTATACACACATAAGTTTTTTATGTTGTGCTTTTTCCTTTGGAGGGTTACTAATGAATTGGCGTGATGATGATAACCAAGACTATAGAAAAAACTTCTTACTGTCTGGATGGGAGCAAAAGCGATACTTCGGCCTGTATAAAGCTAAGGTTTTAAACAATCACGAAGAGAAGGAAGGTAATGAGCCTTTAGAGCGAGAAGGCAGAATTGAAGTATACATTCCTGAACTTATGATGGACATTGAAGAGACTGTTGGTATATATGCTTATCCTGTATTTTTATATGGAAGTCAGAATACAAGTAAAGTTTGTGATGCTGGTAAACTACTTGGAAATAAGATAACAGAAGGTTCTGACACTAAAGAAGAATCAGGAACTAAAGTCTTAGGTGAAGAAGTTAAACCTCAGCCTCACCAATCTTCAGAAGAAATGGCTGATGGTAAGCAAGACCCTAATGCTAGAAAAGATCAAAAAGTATATGATGACTTTGGCTCATTTGCTGTTCCTGCCAGAAATGCTTTTATACTTGTAATGTTTGAAGATGGTGATCCTAATCAGTGTAGGTATCTGCCTTTCGGCATTAACTCTATAAAACATACAACTATACAAGAAGTAAAGAATAAATGCTCACCAGAGAAAGAATTTTATCTTATGAAGACACCACATGGTCATAGAATTCTTCTTTCAGACAATAACGAACGCTTAATGCTTCGATCTTACATAAACTTCTTTTTGGAAGTTAACGAGCACAAAGATAGAAAGAATATTGAACTGTGGGCTCCTAGAGAAGATGCGCCTAAACCTTTTGGCTCAGATAAAGGGCCTATTGGAGAAGGCTTTGAAGCTGCTGAAGATGAGCAAGGGCAGCCTAGAGAAAACAAAGATAATAATGAAGATGAGACAAACGAAGATAATGCTCTCGGTGGCGGTAAAGGTGGACAGAAAGGTTCTTGGGTAAACAAAGGCGGACAAGAATCTACTATTAGGATTAAAGGTGGCAATGGCATCAGAGGGTCTGAAAGAACGAAAGATCCTGATATGAAGATAGGTCAAGAGGATCCTAAAGATCGAGTTAAATACTTAGCTATCGATGAACCTGACTCAGACCAAGGTGGCATAGAGGATGAGGTTGATCAGAAAGGTGATCCTCTAAAAGGCTATCGTGTTGAATTGTGTACACATGACGATAAAAAGTTTATTCAAATGCAAACAGATGAGAATTACTTATTCTTTATGAATACACATGACGACGATAGATTTATTAAAGTGCTTACTTCCACTAACTATAGATTTGAAATGAACGAGCATGATGATAAGAAGTATATCCAACTTCAAACCCCGGCAGGTTCTTATTTTTATATAAATGATCATGATGATGATAAGTTCATTAAAATGCAGACACCTACAGAATATAGATTTGAAATGAATGAGCATGAAGACAAGAAGTATGCTCAAGTACAATTACCTGAAGGCTATGTGTTTTATATGAATGCTCATGAAGATGATGGCTTTATAAGATTAATGACTCCTAGTGAGCATATGATAGAAATTAGTGAGAAGGACAGCGTCATTACTGCTATAACAGCAGCAGGTCATCAGTTAAGACTTGATGAGCAAAATCAAATCATTGAGCTAAAGTCAGGAACAACAGCTCATAAACTTATCTTTAACATGGCAACAGGGAATGCTTTGATAGAAGCTCCCGATACCATTAAGATAAAGGCTCCTAACATAATCAACGAAGGTAATGTAACAATCGATGGTAACTTGGTAGTTAATGGAAGCTCAACTCTTGGCGGCATTAGCCCCGTTCTCACATCTGGTGGTCCTAGCGCCACAGCGACAGCTTAAATCTTGGAGGATAGTGATGCAAGTCGACTTAAAAGAACTGTTTGGTAGAAAAACAGATCCTGATATGAAAAAGATTATAGATGCTCTTTACAAGGAAAATACTCCTTCTAAGAAACTTGAGGAAAGTGTTGCTATCCTCTGTATGGTATTAGATTTTGTCGCTAATGCAAAGAATGTTGACCCTAAGTTTAAAAAGAATGTCAGACGCTTTGCTTCTAAATTTGATTCTGATCTTAACTCTAGTCTTAAGAAAATAGATAAGAAAGCGAAAGATGTTAAAACAATTGACTTAATTAACTTCACACAAGAAGATATGACTATTAACGATAGGATCGCATATCTATCGGCAACAATTGTGTTGTTAGGAACCTTTGGTAAGGAACAAGCTGCGGAACAAAAGAAACTAGTTACGCAGTTAGAAAAATTTCATGATGAAATGAATAAAATGTTTAAGGAGGGTACTGGTAAGAACTTGTTAGAAGGTTTCAAAGATGTGTTAGCAAAAGGAGGAGAAGTACTAAAAGCAATAGCAGGAGTATTGTGGGACCTAGTAAAACCTGTCCTTATGTTCACTTTAAAAGTCCTAAAAACACTTTGGAGCTTCATTTCCCCCGTTCTTAATTACTTCAATCAACTATTTCAAAGATTGGGGATTCAAAACCTTCCCGTTGTATTAAGTGTTGTGGGCGTAGTTGCTATGGCAGCAGGCGTCGGTACAGTAGCTGCTACTTGCGTTGTAGTATGCGAAGGAATCTTTATAGCACAACAAGTTTTTGCAGCATCTGAGATAGCAGATACCGCAGCCAGTTTTGGTGATATGGTTTCAGCATTCACTGGATCAGATTTCGAACAAGCTTAGTTTGTTACATAATTAGGAGGAATACTTAATGAGAATTTCTTTAAACGAAGAAAAAAGGTTAGTCATTACTGTGAAAGGTACAGAGCACATCTACAAGATTAAAAATGTGCCAATCAGGAACCAAAGGGAAAACATCTTTCCTGTAGTTGACAGTATATTAGAGAAATCAAAATACATTAGCAACTTAATGGACAAAGCATTTCTTGACTATGTAAAGACAAGAGATGGTGCTGCTTTATATAAAGCCTTTCTTCAGATTAAATGGGGCTTACTCGAATTCTGTAAAAAAGAAGATCTATTTAAGGTAGTTAGGGAACTGGAGATTGTGCAAAGAAGTAAAAAGAAACAGATATTTTTTGACACAAGTGAAATGTTAGCTGTATTAGCGGCAAGCGTGTCTTTAAAATTCTATACTATATTTTATAGTACAGACTTGAGACCGGATAAAGATATTCATAGTAAGATCTTTGCAAACCTTTTACAGACTTTATCCAAAGAAGGAATCCTAAACAAGTTATATAAACTAATTCAGATTAAAGTGTTTGCATCTGCAACTTCAAACAAACCTTTCTGGCAGTATCTAAAATTTGTAACAGGTGACAGTCCCGAAACAGTTTGTATTGATACATACGTAAACATCTTAGAAAATGTATTACCTGTGTTAGATTGTGATAAAAACCCTATTACTTATTTAGTTGTGTATGCTAAGAATGTTGTTGACTATATTTTTATTAGCGCTTATCCAGATGCTTTCTTTTATGAAAGTATGTTCTTTTATGATTCAACCGAAAGTCAGCAAGGACAAGGTGATACATTACTTCCTGTGTTGATGGTAAAGCAATTAATAGAAAAGATAGTTACTCCTGCTGTGCTTAAACGATATGAACTTAGTCCCGATTTAACTAAGCAGATTGTTGAGCCTAATCCTTTAACTGAGTTGATAGCTATTCCATTCTTTGCAGCATTGACAAATACAAAGACAAGCATGTATAGGGAACTAAACTTGTACTATCACTACACAATCTCTTTATATATGTCAATTGTTTTGTCTTATACAAACTTTCATTACTTGTCGAAGCTACTAACATGTGCTGCTAAGAAAGTAAAGAAAACTACTAAGCCTAGAATATCAAATAAAACAATTGTTGAGCTTCAAGGATATATGAATCCTGTGCTTGCTAAAACAGCGGAAGAGAACAAATTAATACAGAAACTTGTATCAAGACTAAGAGATTGTGATTTTACCAACATAAAAACTGATGTAACCGAGCCTCTTAATGAAAACAAACTAATTGAAGAGGTGTCAGAATTCTACCGGAATTTCTTTTCAGGAAAGTTTGGGTATACCCTCGCTAAACTAAAAGAGAATAACCTAGATTGTTTCTGTCTATAAAGGAGGCACAGCTTGTCTTGTGAAAATGCTACTATTAACAAAAACTTAGTAAAGATAGAAGAAAAGCTTGCACAGCTTGATATACTACGTGATATGATTTATGAGCAGATAAGTAATGCTCAAGGCGATTGGAGAAAGAAGCAAGCATTCGCAGAATTACTGAAAGGTTTACTCGAGATAGATAAAACTCAATTAGCATTCCTTAAAGAAGCTAATGCTGTAGTAATTAAAACTGAAATGAAGCATCTTGAAAACCCCGCAACAGGTAACCCTTTTCTTATGCAAAATGCTAATGCAGTACAGAATTCACATAACTTAACGAATCAGGAGGAGTAATGGTAAATCTCGAACAGAACATTAAAGGTTTTTTCACATACCTTCGTTCTGAGCCTTCTTTAAAGAAAGAAGCTGCTTGTGCAAAATTAGTTGAAATACTTAAACCATTTTTTATGCAAGCTAAGAAAGAAGCGCTAGACGAAACAATTAGGGGCCAGCTTGAAGGCTTATTTGTGTATGAGTATAACTTTGTTAAAGATAGAGTTAATCATGCACTTGCGAAAGCATCAAGCGAACGATCTGGTGGTGGCTTTAAGGGCGGTCCTAATGTTCCTAAACTTGCAGGAGTTACTTTCAGCCAAGAAAAGATTGAGGTTGCATGTATAGCGGTTGCTGTAATCAGAACTGTTAAACAGGTCTTTTGTCAATTAACACAAAAGCTTCAGCCTACACCTTTTCAAGCAAGGTTGCTTAATCCTTCTGATTTAATAGGAAGTCTTGAAGCACGTGTTATAGAATGTGCTAGGAGCCTCGAACAAGCGTACGCTCCTCTTGCTGATCAAACTAAACAACAATTTGCTGATTATGTTATAGTGCTTGAAGACGTAATCAAAAAATATTGTGTATAAAGGAGTAAGTTTATGAGCGTATCTTCTGAATATAATAAAGCGCTTTTACAAGCTGCCAAAGCTATAAAGGTGCTTCCAACTAATGCGTCTAGAAATACAAAGCGCATGGAACTTGCTAAAGCTGCTGCAGCTCTTAGTAAAGTAGAAAAAGCAGCCGATGCTCGATTAAAATCTTTACAGGATGCATTAACTGAAGCTAGTGGAAAAGGAAAAGGTAAAGGAACAAAGGTAGTGGATGACTTTACTGTGTACCCAAGCGATGACAATGGTTCTAATACAGGCAGTACTGCTCCAGAAAGTAAGGATAGTGAGGGTGGAGATACATACAATATTTTAAATGTTAAAGCAGGCAATCAGCCTAAACCTAATCCAGATCTTACAGGCGAAGTTGGCGCTAAACTTGGCTGGTTTAGTGTGAAATTTAAAGGTACAGAAGTTGATGCTCTCATTAAGGCAGTAATTGCGCAAGGTAAACGTGTTATTAAGAAGTTTCAGGATGAAATGAAAGACGTTCCAGGATACTCTGAAGCAGAAGACAAAGCAAAAAAGGCTGCTGCAGGCGGAGCTGCTGATAAGGTAGGCAAATTTGCTGCTGACGCTGCTAAGAAAGGTGTATCTGCTGCTCAACTTCTTAAACAAGCACACACTTGGAAAATATTAGGTGCTGCGTTACTTCTAGTAATTATAGTAAGTGTTATCTTAGTTGTCATTGCTAGAAAGAAACAGAAAGCTCTTTCAGCTGATCCTAATAACATGAGCAACTCCGTTCCTTCTACAGAAGAACTGAATGACGTTGAAAATAGTGCAATGTCCCTTAATATTATCAAAATGCAAGCAAAATCAACTAAGGAGCTGTTGAAAGCCAATCTATCAAAGGTGTAACCTATGAAAAAAGAAGTCAAAGGATCAGACATTGCAAATGCAGCTGCAACTGCTGTTGATAATTTAAATAGCGCATTAGGCGATGTACAAGCTAAAGTACAAAATTCAGAAAGTACTGAAGAACTAAATGAAGCACTAGACTCCGTAAAGCCTTCAGATATTAAAGAAGCTGTAGCACCTGCTGCAGAAGGAACTGATGATGACTTATACTCTGATGCGTATAAAATTTTAGATGATGTCGAAAAAGCAGAGGAAGCTGTAAAGCCTAATGTATTTGGTAGAGCAGTTCAATCTGTATCCTTAAAACTTTCACAGGTTCAGGAAACTTCACAACGCTTTTCAGAGGGATTCTCCCAAACCTTCGAACCATTACAGCAAGTAGCAAACTTCGCGAATATAGATGTTAAAGATATGGCAGGACAGGCTGTTGCAACACGTATAGCAGCTTCTCCTAAAGTATCTGGCGCACAAAAAGAATTACTTGTAGCATTTGTACAAGGAGACGTTAAAGAATTTATACCTGCTGAGAAAGCGAAGAAGAACATTGCTGCTACTCAGAAGAAGATTGCTAATGGTCTGTGGGTTAGAGTTAAATCCTTATATAGAAGTTTACAGAAGATTATTAAGAACAACAAAGGCGCGTTTGCTATTGTATGTGCTGTAATCATAATCACTTTAGCTATTGCTGTAAAGAAAAGGCTAAAGAATCCTAAGCAAGCTACAGACATATCAAAAGATATAGAAGCTACCGCACAAATAGTAAATGAAAGTTTAATGGAAGACTTCCTAACAGAAGGCTTTTTAGATAAAATGAAAGATGTTGCCTTAGCAGGACCTAAATTTATCTTTAAGAAAATTAGAGATATCTTTGCTAAAGCAATAAAAGGTTTACGTTCTGTATTATCAGATTTAGCAGCATGGCTAAAAACAGCTTCACCTGCATCTATTGCAGTAGCTATTTTTATCCCAGCATTACTAGCTATTACATTTGCATTTCTGTTTATAGGCAGGGCATTTCTCAAAGTAGGAGGGAAAGGATGAAACTGAGCTCTATGATATCTTCAGATAGACTATCATTAAACTCGCAGAATAAAAGCGATTTAAGAAAAACGTCAAGTGGTGATGTAATCCTTTTGAAGGGAGCGGATCCTTCTAAAGCATACATTATAATAAAGCTTGCTTTAATTGATCTTAGCAAGAAACTCGTAAAGGGGCCTACAAGTCCTGTATTCGGTCAAGCTGCTAAAGGCGAAAGCGAAGAGCAGTATCGCATGAAAATTAAAAAAAGAGTTGCTAATAAACTACAGAAAGTTGAAAGTCTTAAAGAATCCTTTAAAGTTGAGGTGCCTTCACAGATTCAAAGTAATACAGTGAAAGGTGTGCTTCGTACAATGATTGAATGCATGTTTCCTTTTACAGCAAAAATTAATGCCCTGCAGACTAAACTGGAACAAGAAGCTTATACTGCTACGTTTACTTATCTTCGTGAAAGCCTTATCAGTGAGATAGACAAAGCAGGTGTGCATAAAAATGGCTGATATACTTAATAAAATTACATCTAACATAGAGGATCCTACACAACAGACAACTGTAACTGTTGTAAAGAAAGATACGCCTTTAAACTACTTTAATAGCGATAAGCTATACGCTATGTTACGCGCAGAGATGAAGGAAGAATTAAAAACAAGAAAGCCTCGACAGTATGTTAGAGCATCCGAAGCAGGCGATTGTTGTAACTTACTTTATCTACGACTTACTAATGCTACTGTAAACTTTGAAATGGCAACTAAGAACCATCATTTGCTTTTAATGGCACATGTAGGTAATTCTATTCATGACTTCATTCAGAAGAAATATACATTCTCTGCTACGGAGCTTCCTCGCAATAGTGACAAATACAAAATTCATTGTAGAGTTGATGGAGTATTAGATAACGACGTTATCTTAGAGATAAAGACAGTAAGTGATTGTAATGTTCTTCGTGAGAAGGATGTTTTTCAAGTTGCTGCAAACTTCCTAGTTTTGGAAGATCATGGTTTTCACATTCGTGGCGGGCAGCTTTTATATGTAGAAAGAACCTTAACACGAATGCAAACATTTGAATTTGGAGAAGAAGAGCTAAGAGAATATGCTAAGAAACTAATTGCTAAGATTAATCATTTATTTGATTGCATCGCAAAGCAACAAGAACCTAATGCTTATTTAGATTTGAGACAATGTGTTTATTGTGAATATAATAAATGCTGTTCCCGCAAAGGAGGAAAACGCTAATGGCTAAGATGGCAAAAACAAACCTTAAAGATATGGAGCCTAAGGTACTCACTGAACATATCTTTATCCCTATTTTTATTTCTGATGCTGTACGATCAGCGATGATACCGCAGATAGAAGCAAAGATTCTAGGGGATATTAAACTTACTAATGCCTATTCCTTAATTGATCAGAGTGATACTGAGTTTAAATCAGAGGCACAGCCTATCATTGTTAACAGAGGTGCTAAGAATGAAAAGACTCTGAGAATTAAAACTGTGTACGCTGTAATAAAAGGTGCTTCTTTAGTAAACCTACTTAGCTATGATATCAAGAAGTTTTCTTCAAAGGTATCACAATTCTTTAATAGAATCAACGACTTAGTTTATCGAAAAGTATTTGCTCCAAAACTTGCGAGTAAGACAGCTTTCGATGATATATGGAAAAACAAGTACAGCTTTGTTGTATTTGATAAAAGCGATATAGACAAAGCTGGATTAAATGTTCCTCTAGAAAAAAGCCTTATTTTAAAACTTCAGAACAACGGCTGGCCTAATATTGCCATTTTCTCTCAGGAGGAGGGCGGTCTGTATTTCTATTATGTTAAGAACAAAGGCTACGGTCAGTTAAGTAGATTTTAAAAAATAAATAGGAGGAGATCTAATGGGTGCTCAAGCGAATATCCAAATACGAACATTAGATCCGTATGGTCGCCTAGATTCAGATATTCTGAATCGTTTCTCTAGGGTTATTGTTCCTGGAGGAAGAGGCATCATTCAGGGTCTTGATGTAATTAAGAAAAATGATCATAAAGTTACAGTAGGCTTAGGGCTTGTTGTAAAAGAAAATGTTATTATAGAGTATACTGCGGATTTAGATTTAACAGTAGATACAACAGACGATGGCTACCAGTTTGTTGTTATGACTTACAACTTTTACAAATCTGATCCACCGCCAGAAGCATTAATTCAACTTAAACTTCCAGCAGACTTAACACTTGAATCAGACTTAATTGTAAAGATTGTCTACATTAATAATCATGTTGTAGAAGCTCTTTATAATGTATATCCTATAGACCCTGATCTATACAGAGAAGATGAAAGCTACATAACGGCAGCAATAGCTGAGCATAATGTAGCTACTGATTCACACCCTGACATAAGATCATTGATTGCTCAGATTGTTTCTGGAGCAATGGAAATTGAAATCGAAGCAGGTGAAAGCTTGTTAGAGCATGATCCTGTATGCCTTATTGATAATAAAGCATATAAAGCAACAAACGACTTTGCAGGAAATCCTGATAAAATTGGTTTAGTAGGATTAGCTAAAGCTGACATTTTTGTAGGACAGCTTGGAATTATCAGAATTGGTGGGGATCATACTAACCCTGCATGGTCATTCACAAGTACCTCAACACATCTAACATACCTTGACGGTAATACTGTGGTTGACGTACCTCCTACAACAGGTGCTGTAATTAAAGTTGGAACTAAACAAGATTCTAATACAATCTTAATTAGTCCACAAATCTTATTTTTAAGGTCATAAGGAGGAACAGAAGATGGCTGAAAGACTTTTATATCCACACAGCGCTACTGGTCTTCCATTAGAAGCAACCGATAGCACAGTCATCCGTATTGGACAACTGGAACTAGCTGATCTTGATCCTTTTGTGTTAGAGGTTGGGGCTAATTTAATCCCTAACCTCGATGCCGAGAAGGTTGGAGGTTACACAGCACTAGAACTTTCTGACGCTACTCTAGAATCAAAGAAAGTTGTCGAGTACAGATCAAACACGCTAAATGTTTCTATGGGAGAAAATGCAACACTTGTAACTGGCAAGTTTGTTAGTAGCAATGTCGAAGTTGCTTACACTACAAAAGCTGATTCTACTATTGAAGGTGTACTAACTTTTGTTGCAGGAAACTATTACAGAACAATCGTCCTTGATGCCGATATGGATTATATAGACGATGGTGCTAATAATGAAGTATTCGGTGTTACTGAAAGAGAAGTTAACACAGATAACTCAGTTGTTGCTTTAACTTGGGCAAATGGTTCAGCAACAGTAGGCTGGGCAGGTATCTTCTCAGTTGGTGGTCCTATTAATTATGTAGGTCGCTATTTAATCAGTCCTGATACAACTATATACGAAGTTCAGAACTATACAGATAATGGTAATGACACAGGAACATTTATTCTTGTAGATACTTATGGCGAAGTAAGCACAGCTAACAATCTATCTGACCTGCGCTGGTCAATAGCTTATTACTCAGTGGATGCTTCCGGTGGAAATGAATACACATTCACTTCTGCACAAGCATTAAGCTTCTACTATCCTTACAGAACAAATCTGAAAGACATGAATGAACTCATTGGCGGAAGAAGTCCAGCTGATGGTGTTGAAGGTGGCGGTGGAGTCACTCAGGCTGACTTTAATGCTTTAAGAAGCTCACCTGTCTTAGTTGATAGTAGTGCAGGAACAATTCAACAATTTACTAACTTTGTTGATGTATACAATCTGACAAGTAGTTTAACTATCCAAGGTTCAGGTGTATCTATTAATTTAGGTGGAGTTACTGATACTGTTAATCTTGAGACAGCAATTGCACAATCACTGAATGCTATTAATTTTTCTATTAATGGCGTATCATTGTCAGTTACTGCTACAGAGTTAAATCAGTTAGCCGGTATATCAACAAATGTCAAAGCAAGCAATCTCAATAAGCTAACAGGTGGTATAGCGGGCGGAACAGACCTTCATCAGCATGCTTTAAGGTTTGCAGTCTTAACAGGCAACGTTGGAGACGTTGTATACATAAACTCTAGTAATCAGACTGCATTAACAATAGCTGATCCAGCTGTAGATGCTAATGGTTATAAAGTGCTTGGCGTAATTGCTGAGATAGATGGCATAACAAGTGAAGCACTCGTTGTATCTGAAGGTATAGCTCCTTTATATGTTGGACATACTTTTAGCGATGGAGATGAGGTTTATTTGTCAGCTACTACATCAGGAAGGCTAGTAACAGCCGTTCCTACAGCAAATAATCAATATGTTATCAGAGTAGGAAAAATACAAAATAGCAAAATAATTGTTGATGTCCAATATCTTTGGCAGAACTAAGGAGGGTACACCATGGCTATCAAAAGACCTTTAGTTCCAGGTGCTGCCTTACCTCAGCAATTACCTGCTGGAGATTCACTGCACGTACCTTCTGGGAACTTAACAGATGGAACTTATACAATAAATATTCAGACAATAGCGACAGCAACTGCACAACAGGTAATTGAAGAATTTGTCGCTCCTGGAGGACAAGCTCAGTTTACGTTAGCCAATACCCCTAAAGGTGCTGTGCTAACTTTTGTTGAGGGCGGCATAGCATTAAGTTCTGAATACTCAGTAGCAACAGATGTTGTCACTTTTGTAACCGCACCTACTGCTGGTTATAGAATTTCATTCATTTACATTATTTAAGGAGGATTAGAAATGTCAAAGAATATAATGATTCTAGTCCTAACCTTCTGTTTGACATTCTCAGCTAATGCTGGACAATACGACGCTCGTGCATTTTTACTTCAAGACACAGTCTATAAAGGCTGGTTAGGTCCTGATGTAAAGTTTGGCGATGACGTTATCTTTGTAGCACAAAACGGAGGAAGTGACGCAGATGGTATAGGATCACCTGTACGACCTTATGCAGATTTACCTAAAGCTATAGCAGAAGCTTCTGCTGGAAATACTATAATACTGGCTCCTGGTATCTATACTGGAGGAACATTACCGGATAGTGTTAGTCTATATGGTTCTGGTTTACATAGAACAAGTATTGTAGGAGGCTTAACAACAGGTACTACTACTTGTGATGTAGGACAGTTTACATTTTCTGGAACACTAGAAGTTAATGCAAATACAAATGGTTCCAATATTTATACCCAAGGACATGTAGTTATAAATGACGATCTAAACTCGTTTAACTTTACAATTGAATCAGCTGATGGCGTTGCTCTTACTATGACAAATGGTGTAGTAGCTTTTAATGGTTGCACTATATCATCAAACGCAGGACAAGCAATTGTCCACTCAGGCGGATCAATTTCTCTTGATCAAGTCCAAGTATATAATAATGATGTTACAAAAACAGCTGTAGTATCTACAAATGGCTCTTTCTCTATCACTGGAGGAAGACTGATGAACTTAGCCGGCGG
>Ga0114918_10000080_pt1 | contig 73603 bp, 60 predicted proteins | sample LantaG_FD_87015 | JGI IMG/M metagenome (GOLD analysis project Ga0114918, IMG submission 87015) | Deep subsurface microbial communities from Baltic Sea to uncover new lineages of life (NeLLi) - Landsort_02402 metaG | ecosystem: Environmental > Aquatic > Marine > Oceanic > Sediment | place... | reverse complement strand
GCTTCCACCCAACAATTATGCAAAACAAACCCAATTTGCTGCACACCCAAATGAACGTAACTACTGCACTAACAACGGCTTATCAAAATATCAAACCATCCAGACGCCTGAAAAACAAACCCAATTTCGAACCCATCACCCCTACGGATAACAGTTCAAGCTTTCTCGCTTCGCACCAACTTCACACCCCCTTTTTCAACCCAATCCCGAATTTCCCCTCTACCCCCCTGCCAAAATCTGCACAATCCAACCTATTCCACCTGCAAACACGACATCCACCTGGGGCAAAAATGGCTTGAATTCGTGGTGGTAAAAGCATCTAATGTTGGTTAGACTACAGTTGGTGTATTTCGTCGCGTACGGCCTTACGGCGAAACAGCTTGGGCCGAAGAAGGCATGTGTATGTCTTTCGAGGAATTCGAGAATGGCATTTAAGAACATTTGGGTAAAAACAGCGGCATGGCTTCGGGCTCACAAGCTGGCCCCTGCTTCTGAATATCAGCCGGAGGTGGATAACGATGGGCTTCTCAACCCGCATATCGATACCCCGGAGCCACTTTCCGGCGAACCTCAGGCAGATACGCAAAACAAGAAAGTTGTCGTAAAGGCGCTTGGTTCTGTGAAAAAACAGGAATCGCTGGAAAAACTGCAGGACGGCTTTAATCAACTAATTGAACAGCTTCAGGGTATTAACGAGCATTTGAATCAGCAGGTGGCCCAGCACGAGGAACTGATGGGTCGAATTGAACAGCTTCCAAGGCTGTTAGGGAGTTTTCCTGAGTTGGTGGAGAATCAGAAGCAGTCGACCGAGCATTTGGTCGAGCAACTCAAGACCGCAACGGCACAGGATCAACGATTTGTGGATGTTGTTGAGAAGATACCAATGGAGACGACCAAGCAGACCGATGCGCTCGTGAATATCGACCACCAGTTGGCGGCGGCGGCTGACAGCGATGTTCAGATGACCGAGAGTTTTAACAATTTTAATGAGACTCTTGCCAAACTGAACCAGACGGCTGGTGGTCAGAGCGACAGTATCATACAGATGAGCAAGACGTTCGCGACAAGCGACCGATACCTGAAATACCTGATTTCGCGGCAGAACAAGCGCTTTATGTGGATCTTCGTGATAGCCATAGGGGTTTGCCTTGTGGCAATTCTGGCATTGACGGGGATTGTTATTTATTTGAATCAGTAAGAGTTTTTTTGCTTGCAAGTTGTTCGTGGGGTTGTTAGAAGAAGGTTGTTCTGCTCTTTGAAAAGGTTATATCCTGACTACAGGTCTCGAAGCGTTGCTTTGAGATAGTCAAAATGGGAATGCGGTTTGAATCCGCGGCGGTCGCGCCGCTGTGAGCGTTTGTTCCGGCATCAGTCGGAAATCCGCAAGGCATTATTCCACTGTTCGTGATTAACGAATGGGAAGGAGCCTTGAGGTAAAACGCAAGTCAGAAAACCTGCCTGTAGTTGGTGTTGCAATTGTGGTGTTCTCGCGACTTGGAACATATTGCGGTTTTTGAGGCCCGGGGGGCTTCTGCTCGGATTTTGAGTGATGCCTTCGGCTTGCCTTATAAGTTTTGTTTAGGATTACAAACCGTCGTTCCTTTCGCAGGAACGACGGTTTTTTTATTGCTTTTTCGGTGCCCTCGCGAGAAGGGGCCGGTGAAAAAGAAAGGAGGCAAGCTGGGTTTGGAGTATGTGGTTTTGGAAAGAACGTGAATTCTATTTCTGATATGAGGAGGCATAACAATGGCTTCGAAGGAGTTGATGAGTTTAGTGGTTATTTTATTGATGACAGGTTCTGTGAGCATGGCTTCTACAGTTGTAAATTTTGATGATTTGACACTGCCGGACAATGAGTCCTCATGGAGCGGCAATTATCCAATTGATGGGACCGGCGAGGTGACGAGTTTCAGCAGCGGTGGTGTGTCCTTTAACAATTTCTCAGACGGTGACTACGGTTCATGGGAGGGTTTTGCCTATTCCAACTTCTCGGACGTAACGACGCCGGGATACGGCAATCAGTTCAGTGCTTATACTGGCACCGGTTACAACGCGGGTGATGATATTTATGGGGTTGGTTATGTGCCTAATGTGGATTATGCAACAATAATTCCCGTGGTGACGTTACCGAGTCCATCGAGCTTGCAGGGTGCCTACTTTACGAACACGACGTATACGGCCCTTGCGATGCTCAACAGTGAACCGCCGGCAAAGAAGTTCGGCGGTGCCACTGGTGACGACGCCGATTGGCTAATGCTTACCATTACGGGCAGAGACGGGGCCGACGCTGTGACGGGTGTGGTTGATTTTTACCTGGCTGACTACAGGTCGGAAGGTAACGCTCTGGATTATATTGTGGACGACTGGATGTTTGTCAACCTGACCGCCCTTGGTGTGGTGACAACGGTTGAGTTCGGTATGAGTTCCAGTGACACCGGTACCTATGGCATGAATACTCCGTCTTATTTTGCCGTGGATAATATCGTGATTCCGGAGCCGACCAGTATCGTATTGCTTGGTCTTGGGGGGTTTCTTATTGGAAGGTTCAGAAGATAATGAGTTTGGGGCAATAGGTATGGCCGGCAGGTTAAAGGTGGTTATTCTAATTGCTGTTTGGCTGTCTTTTTCGGGAGTCGGCAGGGCTGGTCCCTATACGGAGGTGGGTGTAAACGGCTACATTGGCACCGACCGGCGGCCTGCGAATCCGCTGGCAGATGCCGATGCTCACATAAATCCGATATTTCGCGGCTGGGCGACGGGCTACAGGGATTATTTGCCGGCTGATGACGAGTGGCTTGGAGATTGGAATGATCCGACGAAGGCTCTCGGCCAGGTGACGGGGGACAATGCTGATATCGTGAGTCTCGGCGACCTTAATGACGTTGAGATAGCCCAGCAGCGAGCGCCTGGTTGTATAACACTGCTGTTCGGGGACCCGTGCGATGTTGGCGATCCCAACCATATTCGCAATGTGAGCGGCTATGATTTTGTAGTGTTCGAGAATGGTTTTCTGTCGCAGCATGATACCGCGGAAGGTTCGATTTTCGGGCAGATGCTTGCCGAGTTAGGCTATGTTGAGGTGTCTTCCAACGGCATTGATTTTGTTGGATTCAAAGGCGTGTCTCTGACGCCCGAGCAGACCGGTGCTTATGGCACTATTGAGATAAGCAACGTTCTGAACCTGGCGGGCAAGCATCCGAACGCTTACGGGACGTGTACGGGGACGCCTTTTGATTTGGCTGAGCTTTCGGGTAATGCGGCGGTTGTGAGCGGTGTGGTTGATATAAACAATATCAGCTATGTTCGTATAGTTGATATTCCGGGCAGCGGTGATTTTTCGGATTCGGCGGTTGATAATACCGACCCGTGCAGTTGGCCGAGCTGGGCTGTTTACGATTCGAACCATCCGATTTACGATGCGTGGCTGACGGAGGGTTCCGGCGGGCTGGACCTGGAGGCTATCGGTGTGCTGAAAGAACAGAAGTATTCGGCGGATATCAACCTGGATGGTCTGGTTGATTTGCTTGATTTTGCGCTGTTTGCATCGGCGTGGGAGAGTCATTTCGGCGGGGCCGGCTGGATAGGTAGGTGTGATTTGGATGATTCGAAAGATATGGTTGTAGATGGGCGGGACCTGGCAGTTTTTGTTGAGCAATGGCTCGGGACAGAACAGTGGCGCAGCCAGTAGCGGGGCTTTGTGGTTTGATGGTATGATATCGCAAAAGCAAAAAGGGTTTACGTTGATAGAAATGTTAGTGGTGATTTCTATCATTGCCGTATTGATGGCGGTATTGCTGCCGGTGCTTGGCAGGGCGCGGTCGCAGGCGATTAGCGTGGTTTGCAGTTCCAATCTGAGGCAACTTGTTCTGGCAAATATTGGGTACTCGACGGAGAATAACGGTTTTTTTGTTCCGGCAGCGAGCGACATTTGGGATAGTTCCGGATACCATCGCTGGCACGGTGTGAGGAAAAGTCTGAACGAGGCTTTCGACCCGAAGCTTGGGCCTTTGGCGGAGTATCTCGCGAACGGCAAGGTTAAGGAATGTCCCGCTGCGACGGGGCTTGTCCAGAGCAGCCAATGGAATGTAAGTTTCGAAAAAGGCTGCGGCGGCTATGGTTACAACATGACATACATAGGCAGCCGCCTTTGGGAGAAGGGATATAATTACGGGCAGAAAGCAGCTTACGAAAGGACTGCAAAGATGTCGGAAGTCGGCAAGTCTTTTGATACGTTGATGTTCGCGGACTCGGCTTTTTATCAGAACGGAAAATATATCATCGAGTATTCCTTTGCCGAGCCTCGTTTTTGGGTTTCGGGGGGCAGGGTTTGGACGAGTTCGTCGCCGTCGCCGTCGATTCATTTCCGCCACAAGGGACGTGCCAACGTGGGCTGGGTCGATGGGCATGTTGACGGGCGGCGGCTGGTGGATTATTCCGGGGGTAATAATTTCTACAAAAAATGTGCCAGGATGAAACTGGGCTGGTTTTCGCCTGTTGACAACAGCTTGTTTGATTTGAAATGACGGCCCACATGGTTTATAATCATTTTCTATGGTCAAGGCAGATTCGAAACAAGCACCGGCCCGAACAGGAACCGCCTTTCGGTTCTGTATGCACAGCCTGAACCATCTTTTGTGGCCTGCTGTTTGCTCAAGTTGCGGCCAGAGCATTTATGAGACGGACCACGTGCTTTGCGGCGATTGCTGGGCGGAGCTTTTATCGTGTGCGGCAGGCGACTACTGTCGGCGATGTGGTCGGGATGCGAGCATGTATGGTATCCTCGGGGGTGTTTGTCCGGACTGCCAGGGTAAGGAGATTTATTTTGACCGGATCACGCGGGGCGGGGTGTATGGAAAGGCCTTGCGGGCAATGATCCTGTCTTTTAAGAATGGTCGCACGGAGTTGGATTCTGTTTTGGCGTTTCTGGCAGATTCGGCATTGAAGGGCAGCGGTTTCTACGATGAAATAGAGGTGCTGGCCCCGGTGCCGCTTCACTGGACGCGGCGTTTTTCGCGGGGATTCAACCAGTCTTTGCTTCTGGCTCGGAAACTTAAAGGTGGGGAAATGGAGATTATTCATGACCTGGTTCGTATACGGCGGACGAAGAGGCAGCCCGCGATGGCAACTGCGGCTGCGCGTGCGGCGAATGTTGCCGGTGCCTTTGCGGTTCGCGGCGATCATAGATTCGCAGGGAGAAATGTCTGCCTCGTGGACGACATAAAGACCACAGGTGCCACGCTGAATGAGTGTGCGAAGACCCTGAAAAATGCCGGCGCGGCGAAGGTCTTTGCGGTGGTTCTGGCGGTAGCGGGGCAGCAGGTTGGTTGAGGAGAGGTCCGTGTGCACGATGCTCAAGCGGCTGTGCCCTATGCCGATGCCGCAACGCCGGCGTATCCGTTGACAAGCAGGCCGGTTATTCATACGATAGGCCCTGCTGGTTGTCCGGGTGAGTTGTTGACCGCAGAAAGTTGGTTCGAAGTTAATTCTCAGAGGATGAAAAAATGACTTATAGAGAGCATCCGTGGATGGGCGTATTTGCCGCCACACTTTGTGCATTTGGTGAAGATGAAAGCATCGACGAGGAGGGTTTGCGAAGCTATATTCGCGACTTGTGCGGCGTGGAGGGTCTGAAAGGGCTTGTCTGTAACGGCCATACCGGCGAGATTATGTCGCTTAGGCCTGCGGAAAAAGCGCAAGTTACAGCCGTATACGCCGACGAGGTCAAGAACAGCGGCAGCGCAATAAAGGTGGTTTCGGGCGTTTCCGCCGGAGGCAGTCTCGAGGCGATAGACGATGCAATCGCCGCCGGAAAGGCGGGCGCCGATGCTATCCTGCTTATGCCGCCGCACCATTGGCTTCGCTTCGGCAGGAGCAGCGAGACGGCTGTCGGTTTCTTCCAGGACGTTGCCGAAGGTGCCGGCATCGATATTATCGTGCATCAGTACCCAGCGTGGACAAAGGCGGGATACACACTGGATGAGATGCTGGAGATTATCAAAATACCCAGGGTTGTGTGTATCAAGATGGGCACACGCGAGATGAGCCGCTGGCTGTGGGATTACGAGCAGTTAAAAGCGGCAAGGGCGGATATATCGATTATTACCTGTCACGATGAGTATTTGCTGCCGACGCTTCTCGAAGCGGGTGACGGTGCTCTTATTGGTTTTGCGGGCTTTGCCCCGGAACTGATGGTGAAGCTGGTTCATGCCTGTCTTGATGGTGACCTAAAGGCTGCGAAAGAGGCACAGCGGATGGTTGCGCCGTTAGCAAGACTGATTTATAATTTTGGTGAGCCGGGATGCGGCGCACATCAAAGGATGAAGGTTGCCAAGTGGCTTTTAGGTGAGTTTTCCAGTCCCGTGTTTCGCCGGCCTTTGCGGCCATTGTCGCAGGAGCAGGTTGATGCTATTCGCGCAGGGCTGCGGGCAATCGGACTAAAACCGGTCAGGTAACGGGCCTTCAAGAAGACACGTCGAGCAATGGGCGTATACGGGCAAAGAACTTAACGGCCTATGTAGTAGTATTATTATGCGGGAGATATTGAGTGCCGCTGCCGGAGCCTCATAGTGCTGTACGAATCATGGACTGGTTGATTGTGGCCGGTTATTTCATTTTTGTTATCTGGTTAGGGTCTCGTTTCGGCAAAAGGCAGACGACCACCGGCCGCTATTTTTTGGGCAATCGCAAGCTTCCCGGCTGGGCGGTGGGAATGTCGATTTTCGCGACGATTATATCGAGTTGGACATTTCTGGCGATACCCGGCAAATCATTCAAGGTCGATATGCAGTACCTGATGACGATATCGACAATTCCGCTGACGGCGCTGATTGCGACGTTTTTTATCATACCGGTTTTTCGCAAAAAGATACACTTGAGTGCGTACGAGTATCTTGAACGACGTTTCGGGCTGACTGCGAGGTTTTATGGCAACATCGTTTTCATATCCGGCCATTGCTTCAAGATGGGTATGGTGTTGTATCTGTTGTGCCTGGCTATCGAGGGGGCGACCGGGTGGGGCGGGCAGTATCTTATCTATCTGATAATTATCGTCGGTATCGTAACGATTACCTACACGTTTTTTGGCGGCATCGAGGGTGTTGTGTGGACGGATGTTATACAGGGGTTTTTGCTTCTCAGCGGCGGTGTAATCGGCCTGCTGTTTATTCTATTCACTGCCCATGGCGGACCTTCGGAGGTAATAGCGACGGCGGCGGACGCCGGAAAATTCAGGCTTGCGAGTTTTGATTTCGACTGGAAGAACGTTTCGATTTACATGCTGGTTTGCTTTGGTTTTGCGCATTACCTGGCGAAGTATACAACCGACCAGACTGTTGTGCAGCGGTACCTGCTGGCGCCTTCGTCGCGTCAGGCAGCGCGGTCGTTGTGGGTTTCGGTGCTTTTGCTGTGGGTCGTCTGGGTTGTTTTTATGGTAATTGGGGCCCTGCTGTGGGCCTACTATGAGACTCGGCCGGGGCTTCTGCCGGATGCCGTGCGGGCAAAACCGGACCAGGTGTTTGCGTATTTCATAGGCCATCAGCTTCCGGTAGGCGTGACAGGTTTGATTTTGGCCGGTGTCTTTGCCGCGGCTATGTCGACACTGTCTTCCGACCTGAACAGTTTGGCGTCGGTACTGGTCGATGATTTCTACAACAAGCTGGCAAAGGCCTCATCGGATAAAGCAAGGTTCCTGTTCTCGCGTTTGAGCGTGATTGTTTCAGGCCTTTGTGCAATAGGACTGGCTATTGCTCTGCGGAAGGAAAAATCGATGGTCGATGCCTTTTTCGGTTTTAGCTCGGTAATAGCGGGGGGTATTATTGGCGTTTTCTTTCTTGGGCTTTTTACCCGACGCTGCAGCAGCAAGGGGCTTTATACCGGTTTGGGCGTAGGCGTAGCCTTTGTCGCGTGGGCCTCGGTGACAAACGAACCGAATATGAAGCGTCTTGGTCTGGATTGGCTGGTGAGGTTGATGCCTCAGTGGCTGCCTAAGTTCGAAATCAACATTCTCTGGCTTGGACTGATTGGTAACCTGATGGTGTTCATTTTGGGCTATGCAGCAAGTTTGCTTTTGAGCGGGCGATACAGGGCCGAGCCTGGACTTACTGTTTACAAAAACTGATTGCTGATTGAAACTGTGCAATTAATCATTTAGACTGTTTGGAAAATAAACTCTGTGTTTTGCTTGGAAACAGGTGAATAAATGAACAGTAAGCAATTGTATCCATTCGACGGGCTGGTTAAATCAATAGTTTTTGTTCTGGTGATGTTTGCGCCGGCGGGTTGGGCAGGCTCGGCAGAGAAAGTTGAGGCCGGCGACAGCGTTACACTGTCTCTGCCGGCAGATGTTGAACTGGAATTAGTCCGCATTGGTCCGGGCAGTTTCATGATGGGTTCGCCTGAAAGCGAACGCGGGCGATACAGCGACGAAGGGCCATATCATAAGGTAGCTATCGGCTATGACTTCTATATGGGCAAATACGAGGTGACACAGAAACAATGGAAGTCGGTTATGAAGACCAATCCGGGCCGTAGGTATGGTGTGGGCGATGAGTACCCGGTCTCGCATGTTTCTTGGGATGACTGTCAGCGGTTCGTCGGGGAACTGAATCGGCTTGATATTGGCCTATTCAGGCTTCCGAGCGAGGCGGAATGGGAATACGCTTGCCGGGCCGGTACGCAGAGCCGTTTTTATTTCGGTGATTCTCTCGAATCCGGCGATGAGTGTCAGAACTCCAGGTGCGGGAAACTGCCGGGCAACCGGGCGGATTACATGTGGTTCTGCGGGGGTAAAGAAGCTCCGGACAACCCCGATTTCGGGACGATTGCGGTCGGGCAGTTAAAGCCGAACGCCTTCGGGCTTTATGACATGCACGGCAATGTGTGGGAGTGGTGCCTGGACCAATATCATTTTAATTATGAAGGAGCGCCAACCGACGGCAGAACATGGGTCGACTGGGATGGAGCACCGCGTGTGCTGCGCGGAGGCGGCTGGGGTTATCATGCCCGGAAATGCCGCTCGGCTGTGCGCTGCGGATACAGTGCCGGCAGGGGCTATACCTTTCACGGTTTGCGGCTCGTCTGGTTTCCATACAAAAAGTATTCGCAGCAGTGGTTCAAGAGCTGGATGGCGGAGGTTATCGGTGACAACATGATTTCTTACCAAACGCAAATCGGAGCATGGCCGAAAAACATGCACATGGAGGCCCACGGTTATCAGGGGGAAAAGTTCACGAAGAACTGGGCTACTTCGATTGATAACGGCGCAACAACCAGGCAGATGAATTTTATGGCCAAACTTTATCATGCCACAGGGAAAAAACCTTTCAAAAAATCCTTTATTAAAGGGCTGGATTACCTTATCGAGGCGCAGTACGGCAATGGTGGATGGCCTCAGAGGTATCCGCTTTCCAACGACGGTGACTATGGCGATTTTATCACGTTCAATGATAACGCGATGGTCAATGTGATGAATGTGATGCGTTCGATTCTCGATGGGCCTAATTCGGACATGGTCGATAACAGGCGGCGAAACAGGGTCAAGCGGGCTTACGAGAAGGGGTTTGACTGCATTGTCAAGTGCCAGGTCGTCGTTAACGGACGGCCTACGGTCTGGTGCGCGCAGCACGACCCCAAAACGCTCGAACCGAGGCACGGCCGAAGCTATGAACTGGCGTCGCTCAGCGGCGGCGAAAGCGCCGGCGTAGTATTGTTCCTGATGAGTATTGACAAGCCTTCGGCGAGGATAATCAAAGTGATAGAGGATGCGGTGGCGTGGTATCAAAGCAGTAAAATCACGGGCATTCGTTTTGAGCGGGTTGGCGATACCATTGAAATGATTAAAGATGCGAACGCCCCGACGCTCTGGGCTCGGTTTTACGACGTAAAGAGCGGCAGGGCTATATTCAGCGACTATGATGGGGTGCTCAAATATGACATCAGACAGCTTCATAAGGACCGTCTTTTCGGGTACCGCTGGTATGTTCGGTCGGGCGATGTGGTACTTGCAGAATACCCCAAGTGGAAGAAAAGAATAAAATAATAGTCTCTTGAAGAATAACCCGACCAGCGTTGCTCGGTTCGATATTTTTCTTTTGACTCTCCAAAGCCAAGCATTATCATGATAGTTTCGCGTTTGAATGGCTCATAATCTGTTTACTGAAAGGTTAGTAAGAATGGTCGGCACATCCAACTCCAGAAAATACGTTTTTACAAGCGAATCCGTAACTATGGGACATCCCGACAAGATTGCCGACAACATATCAGACTCAATACTTGACGCTATGCTCGCGGAGGACCCCAAAAGCCGTGTAGCATGTGAGACTATGGTAACAACGGGCCTGGTAATCGTCGCCGGCGAGATCACCTCAAAGGCAGTCAACGTCGACATCCCAACCGTCGTGCGCGACACCATCAAGAAAATAGGCTACACCGATGCCGATATGGGATTCGACTTCGAGAACTGTGCCGTAATGGTCGCACTCGACAAGCAAAGCCCCGACATCTCCCAGGGGGTCACCGAAGGCAGCGGACTGCACAAGGAGCAGGGAGCGGGAGACCAGGGAATTATGTTCGGATTCGCCTGCAGAGAAACACCCGCACTGATGCCTATGCCGATTCAACTGGCCCACGCGATTACCCTCAGACTGGAAAAAGTCAGACAAAACAAAACCCTCTCTTGGCTCAGGCCGGATGGGAAAAGCCAGGTGTCCGTTGAATACGAAGGCGGAAAACCAAAAAGAATACACACCGTCGTGGTTTCAACCCAACACGCACCGTCGATCAAATATGCACAACTAAAAAAACAGATTATCGATAAGGTCATCATGCCCGTCATGCCGAAACGTCTGGTCGATAAAAAAACCATCTTCCACGTCAACCCGACAGGCAGATTCGTCGTCGGTGGACCAAAGGGCGACTGCGGACTTACCGGCAGAAAAATCATCGTGGATACTTATGGCGGTCGAGGCAGCCACGGAGGAGGAGCCTTCAGCGGTAAGGACCCGTCCAAAGTGGACAGAACGGCAAGCTACATGGCACGCTACATCGCAAAGAATATCGTCGCGGCAAGACTCGCCGACGTCTGCGAAATCCAACTTTCGTACGCCATCGGCGTTGCAGAGCCAATCTGCGTCTTCGTCGATACCGAGGCAACCGCCAAAATCAGCGAGGAAAAAATCAGCAAAATCGTAAGAAAGCTTTTCCCGCTGACACCCAAGGCAATGATAAAATATCTCAACCTCGACAGGCCCATTTTTTCCGAAACATCCCACGGCGGCCACTTCGGAAGAAAAGGCAAGAACTTCACCTGGGAAAAAACCGACATGGCACAAGAACTGAGAAAAGCAGCAGGATTATAATAGGAATACGCAGCTAACGAGTTGCCCAATCCGAAAAAGGAAAGCACTACCAAACTACGGGGCAACCTGCGATTGCAGTTGCAACTGCGAATCAAACGAGAATTAGAACGCGAATTCTTCAGGCGAAGGCCTGGGAATCACTTCTCAATCAGTGCAGGAAGTGTCGCTTACCGGTAAAGACCATCGCGATGCCTGCGGCGTCGGCCGCGGCGATAACTTCACCGTCCTTGGTCGAACCGCCGGGCTGAGCTATCGTGGCAACACCAGCCTTGGCAGCATTTTCGATATTGTCAGGGAACGGGAAGAACGCATCGGAAGCCATCGCGGAGCCTTTGGCGTCGTCACCGGCGTGCTTAAACGATATCAATCCCGACTCCACGCGGTTCATCTGCCCCGCACCAACACCAATAACTTTGCGGTCTTTGACAAGCACAATAGTATTGCTCTTCGTATGCTTGCCCGTCACCCAGGCGATACGCAAATCCTCAAGCTGTTCTTTCGTAGGCTTTACCTTGGTGGGATAAGTCAGCACGTCAGGCTCCCAACCAACAAGGTCACGCTGCTGCATAAGAATACCACCGACCACGCAGCGGACGTCATACTCTGCACAGTCGATTCTTCCCCTGTCGATAGGGCCTGTCTCCATCAAACGAACCCTGCTGCCCCAGGCCTTCAGAGTCCGAATCAGTTCAACCGCCGAAGGTTCGAATTTTGGTGCGATAATCACCTCGGCAAAGAACCCCCCTGCTCCACGTGCCTTTCCGTACCTGCTGTACGATTCCATAATTGTCTGGGCAAGTTCTTCATCAACAGGTCTGTTCAGAGCCACAATACTGCCGAACGCACTGACTACATCACCTTCATAGGCCTTTCGATAGGCCTCGATGATATTCTGGTCAATCGCGCATCCGCATGGATTCAAATGCTTGACCACAACCGCGGCAGGGGCCTCGAACTCCTTAACCAGTTCGAACGCAGCGTTGGTATCGAGCAGATTGTTAAAACTTATTTCCTTGCCTCCTTCGAGGAACGTCGCGCTGCTGACCGAGGTCTCACCGCTTGGCGAAAGCTTATAGTACGCCGCCGTCTGATGCGGATTCTCACCATATCGAAGTTCCGCCGCCTTGGAAACGGCAATCGACACCCGCTCGGGATAAGAAATCGCCGCCTGCTTATTCAGATACCGCGAAATCGCGGCGTCATAAGCGGCGGTCACTACGAACGCGATCCTGGCAAGGTCGCTTCGCAGTTCGGCGCTAACCGCACCGTCGTTTGCCTCCATCTGGGCGATAACCCTGTCATACTGCCCAGGACTGGTCAGGACTGTAACGTACCTGTTATTCTTTGCCGCTGAACGAAGCATGCTCGGCCCGCCGATATCGATGTTCTCTATGGCCTCTGCAAGCGTGCAACCTTGCCTGGCAATTGTCGCCTCGAAAGGATAAAGGTTTACGCAAACGAGGTCTATTGCCTCAATATCGTGCTCCTTCATCGCCAGCGCGTGCTCGGCGTTATCCCGAAGGGCCAAAAGCCCTCCGTGGATCTTCGGATGAAGAGTCTTAACTCGACCATTCATCATCTCGGGAAAACCCGTAACCTCCTCGACCCCGACAACTTCCAGACCGGCCTGCGTCAAAGTGCGGGCAGTACCGCCGGTACTGATTATTTTAACCCCCATCTCACGCAGTTTCGTGGCAAAATCCACCACACCGTTCTTGTCTGAAACACTCACCAAAGCCGTCTTGATTTTTACGTCCATCTCAACTCCTTTTTTCCGGGCTTCAACCTGCAATAATAATTCTTTCGTTCCACCACCGTTAAACAAGCCTTCAGTTGCCCGACGCAACGGGGGTCAGGGCATCTCAACATAATCGGCCAAATCAACCTTATGTTCACGCTCGAACTGCTGCATATACTCAATACGCTTGATATCATCATTGATGCGGTTAGCAAGCTTAAATATATAAGGCTTACCGGCAAGACGATTTTGAAGGTCATCAAGCATCGGCGTCCAGAAACCGTCGTAAAGCTGGGATTTAAGGACAACCAACATGCGATGCTTTTCACTTAAGCCCTTCACAAAATCGGTAACAGCCTGCTTTACGACCGTCTCGCTCCTTTCTCCAGTATTTCCGACCCGCTCAGCCATCCTTCAAAACCTCGCACCGGTAGGAATCCGACCCGTTTCAAACCTTGCCACGCAACCGTCGAACACGTAACGGCACGCGATTTCACAAATCCTAATAGTGCTGGGCAAGAATTGCAACAAGTTTCCATTTTTTGCAGCGATAGGCTGATAGTATGGGCAATAACCGGCCGTTGGCGAACTCGACGGCCTTGAAGACCTTTCGGCTCTTTTTGTCAGGGCCGCTTATTGGATAGTCGCGTAAGGGTTTTTAACCTTAAAAATAAGGGATTACCTTACAGCACATCCATTGACAAGTGTATATAATAGAAGTCAGAGACATAACGAGTAGGTTAACAACGATATTGGCGTTTTTGATCTGCTGTATTGATAAACCAGGCGGGCCGAAGTTTTTCTCCCTCTCCTCTCTCCGCCTTTTCGGCCCGCTTTTTTTCTAACCATTTGGTCTTGCCGATTGCTTCCTGTCCACGATTCACCTCACAACCCCCCACACCGACCGTCACCACCGCAACAGCCGTATATGCCCTCACCTTCTCCGACTCCGCCGCAAACAAAGCCTAATAATAGTTCTTCTCGCTGACCAGGTAAGTATCATAAATGCCGAACGGCCCACCGTATCCGTTGTTTTCCGGTATTATGCCGTTCGGGTCACCGCCGTATGTATAGATGTTATCGCCTCCGATACCACACGTCACGTCTTTGCGCCACTCGACTCTGCCGTCCTTGTATAAAACATTCTGGCCCAGTCCCTGGTGCGCCGCCGAATTGCGATGCGGATCGATATCAGCCTCGGAGCGATTATCCAGGTGAGGATTTCGGTCTGCTGCAACCGGGTTGCCAGGATTAAACGTATTGTTGACAGCAAAACTCGTAGGCAGAGTTGCTGTTCCGGAGGGGTCCGGAGCTGGCCAGGTGTAAGGCATGTTGTATGCGTAACTGTTGCACATACCCGGCGCGTCCATGGGTTTTGTACCTCCATGGTAAGCACCGAAGTCCCACGCTTCTTCCAACTGAAGAGTTGAGCCGGCCCCGCTCGCGGGAATCTTAAAAACCTTTGCCCCGTCACCCTTGCACACAAACTGAGCCGGCGTAACGCTTGCATACTTGATTAGGAGGTAAAGACTCGACGTGACCGTAGCTTCGCCGGGTGTAGTTATAGTTGTTCCGTTTCTTCTTATGCCAAAAGCCCCGTCCTCGTCGTCCTGTAGAATACCCGATGGGGTTACAGCCCACTGCCTGATCTTCCCCCTGGTAGACCATATACTGTCCTCACCACCGGCACGCGGAAAGTCCCCATCATTGTCACCGGCATAAACCGCCATCGCTCTGCCGATACCCAGCAGGTTAACTTGACAGACCAGCCGAGCGCTCCTTCGTCTGGCTCCATTCAGACCCGGAGTTACAATGCCCACAACCAGAACCATAGCCACAATCACCACCAGTACGTCGGTTACTGTCAGCCCTTTTTCTCTCATCGGTCTATTCCTTCGAAACACTCTTATCAATACTCAGTCAACCAGCGCTGCGCCAATGCCGCAAGGTCCGTATACCCAACATAAAAATCCCTGTCCACGTCGCCTGCATAATACCAATCCTGCCCGGAGTAATTGCAGGGTGCTTCCGGATATGTGCAACCAAGCCAATTCTCTGCCAGCAGAGCAAAATCCACGAAGTTGATTATCCCGCTGCCGTCCAAATCTTCCGCCCTGTGAAGGCTGTATGCCTGCCCTTCGCACCCGTAGCTGCTCACAGCCCATACCCTGTCTGCGTCGCTCACTATTACCGCACCATCCGAAGATATCACCGGAGCCATCAAAGCCGCGTCTCCTGCGAATCGACCAATCTCCTGCCCGTTCGGGTCGACCACACAGAGATAACCATCTTCGCCCGCGGCATAAATAAATCCATTACTGCCGACACTCACTTGAAATGCTCCGTCGCCACCGAGCCGGGTAAGCCACTTGATACTCCCGTTTGGATCCACCGCCCATAGATTCGGGTCATTGAAGCTCACATAAATCGTACCGTCAGGTCCCACGGCGGCCTCGGTCCATCCATCCGGGTCATGCCCACCGTCCGCAAGATGCAGCGACCATTTCACCGTACCCGAGTTCGGCTCTATTGCATACAGATTTGGATCAAAAAGCAGCGTCTGATATATCGTGCCGTCTGGCCCAATCACCGGCGAAGCAACACACCAGCCGTTCGAATCAAAGTGACACACCCAGTTCACACCGCCGTCGTTGCCGTCAAGCGAGTAAAGATTCGAGTCATTATACCCTGTAAAGTATACACTCCCGTCCGCCGCAACCGCCGGAGAAGAAAATATCGCACCGCCGACAACTTCCCGCCCCTTCGTCTCAAAGTTCCACAATTCACTGCCGTCGCGGCCCAGGCAATATACATCGCCCTCACTGGAGCAGACATATATCTTCCCATCCGCCGATACCGCAGGTGATGAATAAACAAAACCATCCGTCGTAAACGTCCACCGAAGCTTGCCGTCGATATCAATTGAATATAGCCTGCCATTTTCTCCGCCGACATAGGCTGTTCCGTCCGCCCCCAAACTTGCGGCACTAATCAGAGCTGTGCCCGCGCCATAACTCCACAGCACAGCTCCATTCGCATCGAGCGTATAAAGATTGCCGTCCTCGCACGGCACATAAACCGTTTCATCAGCCCCAACCGTCACGCTCGCCGATATCATGCCATTAACATCAAATTGCCATTTCAAGCACCCCAAATCAGGCCCGGAATCTTCACTCATCCCCACCCTGTTATAATCACCGCCCAGGCTCTTCCATTTCGATTCCACTGCCGGCCCCGGCGAATCCGGATGGATTGTGAACAAACCACTCTTGAGCGACACAGCATTCGCATCCGGTATGCTCGGCACAGCCTTTATCAAACACCGGTTCGAGTCAACAATATCCGGCACATTCCACAGGTAACTGCCCGCACCGGCCTCGCCGCTCAGGATAGCCTCCCAGTTGTCCCCGCCGTCACTGCTGAACAGGATGTCAACCGTCTCATGGCTCCCATAGTCATCCCACAATATCTCGTGCAAACTGCCGCCGGCCCAAACATCGCCCTGCACCGGCCTGATTATTTTCAATACTCTCAGTTCGAACTCATACGCCCCCATATCAACCACTCCGGCCATGACTCGCCGCTGACCATCCATATCTTTGCTCTCCGGGCCGAAAATCACTGCCGGATTACCTGCATTTATACAGGGCGAACCCATCTGCAGGTGCAAATCGCCATAATCATCGTTGTCGCCAACGCCCCAGCCGTCGCCACCGTCATTCGGTTCATGCACAAACAATGGGTAGTCGTCAATATTGTGGGATTCTTCGCCTCCAAATGGTATGTACTCGTCATTTGGATCGTCATCCTGGATACAACTAAAAGATACAAGTCCAGGGTAACCGTCAAACTGAGCGGACTCTCCGGTGTACCCCCCATCTGTATTACCCCATAAAATACAGTTTGTGATTGGTTCAGAGCAAGAGTACAATCCGCCATGACTGTTGTTGGTAATTGTGCAATTAGTTACCGCACCTGAAGATTGATACCCTATGCCACCGCCCCAACCGGCAGTGTTTCCGGTGATAATACAGTCAACAATCGCACCATTACACTTGTATAGTCCTCCGCCTTTTTGATTAGCCCAATTTCCGCGGATGATGCAGTTCTTAATAGCGCCATAACACCAGTGCAATGCTCCTCCATCGTCACCGGCAAAGTTCCCTATGAAGTTGCAGTTCGTTACTGGCCCATAGCAGAGAGATAGCGCTCCGCCATCCCTGTTCGCTGCGTTCCCGACGAACGTGCAATTGCTTACTGTAGGGCTGCTGGGGTAGCTATCATACACGTCTCCGCAGAGCATTCCCCCACCAATACGATTGGAGTTGCCGCCAGTAATCGTACAACCGTCAAGAACAGCTGTTTCATTTAAAAAAAGAGCAGTTACTACATGATAGCTGTTGTCTGCTCGGCTCGGATCATCCCACAAGTCGCATGGGTCAAGGCCTTGTGTATCGTTGGCGTCGAGGTCTCCCGAAAGGATAGTCTCGTATAGCTCAATATCCCGCTCATTCGGATCACTTGATCCGTAACCGGCATAGCCACCGTAAAGACCCACACCATTCTTAAGCTGAAATGTAGCTTCCCGCAAACCGCTTCCGTCGGAATAAGTTGAGTTTGTATCAGGATTGTATGTCCCGTCAGCCAACCAGATTGCGCTGCCATCCTCTACAACATCTAAAGCATCCTGCAGGTAAATGAACGCTGTTTCCCAGGTTAAGCCATCACCTCCCGGCGGAGCATTGGCATCAACATACACAATATCTCCCGCAAAACCCATCCCAACGGCCAGGACCGATAATACTAAGATGCTGCCAAGAATTATCCTTGCCATAAGCTTCTCTCCGAATTTCTTCGTTCCGTCAGGCGTTCTACCGCCTCCGCACACTCCGTATTCCAACAAGAATTAGGCCGCCCAAACCAAGCAGACCAATCGTACAAGGCTCAGGCACTATATTCACCGAAAGATTATCCAGGTGAACCGTATGCTGACCGCTTGGCTCACCGCCTGCGATGATATACGCTATGTCAAAACTTCCCCTGTTGATCTGGGCCCGAAAAACCTCCCCGTATCCCAACAAAGGCGACACCACCGTATCAAGCAGCGCATCGCCTGCATCATACGCGTACAATACGCCCACATCTCCTCCGTAATCATCCCCGATAAGGTCAATCGCCGCGTAATCCGCTGACGCTGAAAAATCCGCCCGAAGCGCAAAACCATCCACCATATTTGCATACCACTGCCTATCAAACGACAGATTATTGGCAAACACCATCGTCCCCGTGCTCGCCAGCCCGTCACCCCGCGCGTAAACCGCACCATCCAGCCCACTGTATCCTCCCACAGAAGACAGCGCCATCCCCGCAAAAACCGCCGAAATATCACTCCCATCGCCAAATCCATCCGCATCAGCCGACACAATCACCCCAAACACCGGCGAAACTGCCAACAGAATCACGACTGCTCCACACACATATCTCATACCAGAACTCCAGCCTCAATCTACAAATAAACCCTTTCCTGAAACATATCAAACATTATAGCCGAAAATCAACCAGAACGCAACAAAAAAATAAAAAAACAAGCTTCTATTACTAATGAACTTTTCCAGCCCTTTTATTACGCTCCCCCCCCAAAAACCCGAAAATCCCCAAAAAAATCCCCCATTTTCGCCCTTTTTCACCGTCAAGATATGCCACCTGGCCCGCCTTTGGCCGACCAAAGCGCGCACAAAACCGAACGCACCTCTTTGAAGACCCCAGAAATGCCAAAAGTCCTTTACCCATTCCGCCACAAGCACTTAGGCCGTTCGCCCCGCAAAAATAAACGCCGACTCCATCGAAACTAATCGCCATTAAGGAAAACAACCGTCTATGCCGGTTTCCACATCACTTAGCCTCACATTTCACGTGGGCTTCTCCGTCGCTTTTCCCCCCCAAATTCATTTGGGCGTCATTTACCCTAAACCGCTGCCCACGCCGGCGGTAGTATATAGCCCGGTCCTCTGGGCCGGGGCGCCCACGCGAGGAACGCTCAATCTTCCCACCCGCGACCTGTCGCGGCCTTGCTTCTTTTCCAATTATCGATTAAAACCCCTTTACAACCACCACGTAATCCCACATAATCCACCCTATGAGAGAATCGCTAACAAAACTGCCAAAGACCCACAAACTCGACAAGCTCCGCAGCCAGAGAAAAACAAGCTGCGAAGAGAAAATGGAATCATTTGTATAGCCACAGAGGGCACAGAGGAAGACAATAGTAAATTCAAACACCTGCAAAGAGAGAATCAGGATGTTGACCGTAAATAGTGAATTACTTGTTAAATGAAAATGACTAAAGTACAACACATCGGTGATGGTTCAGCTGAAAACCTTCTGGAACCAGCTAAATCACGCTTACTACAAACATATAAGGAGACTCAGCAGATTGCGGACAAAGCAGACGCGATTTTAGTAACAAAGCTGAGTGGCGAGCTATCATTTAAATACGAAAGCAGTGCTCCTTTGCCTGAAATGACTCAATTTGAAAGAGCCCAGTCCATCTGTTTCGTCACTAGATATAAGCACCTTCCAACTCTCAAACGGTTTGAGATTGTCGAGGACAACGGAAAACACTATCTTGGGAATATTGAATTTGTGCGTCATATCCTGAATGAATATAGATCTTTAGTCTCGAACAAGAAGGATTCTGTCTACTTCGCAAAGATTCACTCATTTTGTCACCGCAAGCTAGTGAACAAAGATTCATCTAAGGAAATGTCAGTTTCTGTTTCGCATAAAACAGATGGAGATGTCACAGATATTCTTTTAAAGATGATCGGTGAACGAAACAAAGCTATCAAATATATACTTAAAGAGTGCGAATATGATTATATCTACAACGGCATTCTTCAACATTCTGACCACAAATATACGAGACGCTTAATTGAGGAATATCATACGGGGCGTCTCAACCATCTCTTTATCAAACATGCTTTTTTGTTAGGGCAGATTAAAGAACTATTGTGGTGGCATTATTACATGCTCAATGTTCTTACGTTTCCTAAGCTAGGACCAATTTAGTCGGTTAGGGTGTGCAACCTGTTTGCACACGCGGAATCATTCAATAAACCCACTCCCGCACTCTTTATCAAACCAAAAAAGCGAGCTTCTTTGCGACCATCCTGAGCGCAGTCGAAGGAACCCAACGACAACTCTCTCAACCTCAAAAAATCTCAAAACCATTTCTCTAAAAACTCCGTCTTCCGTTCGTCTTTTCTTCGTGATCTTCGTGTCCTTCGTGGTTCAAAAGACTTGTTTTTCTTTTCCTTTATAATTTCCACCTATCTTCTGTTTCTTCCCTTCGTGCTTTTCGTGCCCTTCGTGGTTCAAAAACATCCTTTCCATCTTTTAACTCTAAACATCTTCCCTTTCTTCGTGATCTTCGTGCCCTTCGTGGTTCAAAAGACTTGTTTTTCTTTTGCTTTTTCAATCTTCATTTTTGCTTGCATCCCGACTCATCGGGGTTCTCTGCGATCTCTGTGTTCTCTGTGGCAAACAAAAAATCAATCAAAAACGAACGCACTTCTTTGAAAACCCCCATAACCACCAAAAATCCTTTACCCATTCTGCCACAAGCGCTTAGGCCATTTACCCCGGCAAAACCCCCCGAATTTTCGACAGTATGCGATAGGTCCCACCTATTATAGAGGGGCGCTCTTTTTCTAACCGCCCCAGAAACGAGTGTCGAGACTAAAATTGCAACAGTAAACACTAATTCAGGAGAAACCAATCATGGCCACCCAAGCCCAAATCCTCGCAAACCGCCAAAACGCCCAGGAATCAACAGGCCCTAAAACCACCCAGGGAAAGGCCACCGTCTCACAAAACGCCATAAAACACGGCCTAACAGCCCAAAAAACCGTAATCCCCGGCGAAAACCCCGCTGATTTCGAGCTATACCGCTACGAAATGCTCGAAGAACTCGACCCCCTAAGCCCCATGGAATCAATGCTCGCAGATCGCGTCGTCAGCCTCTCATGGCGACTAAAACGCACTGTACGCATCCAGAACGAAACCATCGACGCCCTCCTCGCACCAAAACCCCTCAGCGCGTTGGATAAACTCACAAAATCCATGGTTCGCCAGGTTGCAGGCAAATTCGAGCCTGACCAAGACGAAGCCTCCGCGCTCGGCCGCACCGTCATAAAGGACTTTTCCAACGCAAGGGTACTCGACCGCCTCATGATGTACGAACGCCGAATAGAGAACAGCCTCTACAAAACTATTGCCGAGCTTCAAAGACTAACCCTAATCCGAAAGCTCGACCCGCCCCACACGCCCCAGGCCAAAACCAGCGTTCAATCCCTCACCACCTCCAGCCGATCACCTTTTATGCAAAACAAACCCAATTTACTGAATACCAAAATGAACCTAACACCTTATGCCGCAAAGAATTATGGAAATCCGTGCCTCCGGCAGGAGCGCAAAAACAAACCCAATTTCGAACTCAAAAATCAACCCAAATGCGAAAAATCAGCGTTAGTCGCCATAAAACAAACACGTATACGCCTCGCGGTTCAGGCCTAAGCTATCAGTTTTGCTGCGGCTTTGGCAAAGTACGTGATGATGATTTTCGCACCGGCTCTTTTGATGGCGGTCAGTGTTTCGAGAATTGCGGGGTCTCTATCGAGGAGTCCTGCGTCGGCGGCGGTATTTATCATCATGTATTCACCGCTGACATTGTATGCAGCGATTGGTGCGTCGAAAGCCGCGGCTGCCCGGTGTATTATGTCGAGGAAGCAAAGTGCGGGTTTTACCATTACGATGTCGGCACCTTCTTCGATGTCCTGGGCGATTTCGGTGAGGGCCTGTTTTGAGTTTGCGGGGTCCATCTGGTATGACTTTCTGTCGCCGAAGACGGGGGTTGAATCGGCGGCGTCACGGAACGGGCCGTAGAATGCAGAGGCGTATTTCGCGGCGTATGACATAATGGCAGTGTCGTGGAAGCCGTTTTGTTCGAGTACCTGGCGTATGGCGTGGACTCTACCATCCATCATGTCGGATGGTGCAACGATATCGGCCCCGGCCTGTGCATGTGAGAGGGCGACTTTTGCGAGCAGTTCACAGGTTCGGTCGTTGTCGATTTTGCCGTCGGTTATGACACCACAGTGGCCCGTGTCGGTGTATGAGCAGAGGCACACATCGGTGATAACGAGCAGGTCTGGCAGAGCCTGCTTGATTTGTCTTATGGCCTGCTGTACGGGAGCGTTCTCGGCCCATGCCTGTGAGCCGGTGGGGTCTTTGGTTTCGGGGACACCAAAGAGCAGAACAGCCGGTATACCAAGGTCGGCTACGCGTTTTGCTTCTTCTGCGATGAGGTCCGGTGTGAAGTGGAAGCAGTCTGTCATCGAGGGGATTGGCTGTTTTTGGTTCGAGCCGGGCCGAGTGAAGAGTGGGTAAACAAGGTCGTCCACGGAGAGAGCGGTTTCTCTGACGAGTCTTCGGATGGTTGGGTTTGTCCGCAATCTTCGCAACCTGATTTTTGGGAAGGACATCCTATGAGGCTCCTTATTTGTAACGATTGGTTTAGTCATATAACAGGCTTTGACAATAATGGACTGTACGTTTGGAATTCACTGCTATTATAGGTTGGCGTAAGCGAAATATCAAATAGTTGGCAGAGCCAAGCGAATCAGATGGCAAGCCGCTGCTGTAGTTGGTGGGTCAGGCGGTGTCTTCTTTTTGCAGCAGTTCGATGATTTCGGCTTTTGTCGGCATGGCCTCAATAGAGCCGAACTTTGTGCAGGCCAGTGCAGCGGCAGCAGAGGCGAATTTTGCCGCTTCGCGAATATCGTCCTTTACAGCGTAATACGCTGCGAAAGCCCCTGCAAAGGCATCTCCGCGGGCGGTGTGGTCGACAAGCTCGACCTCGAAAGCGGCAACTTGGTCGGCGCCGGCCCTGTCCACGACCATGCAGCCACGTTTGCCCATAGTAATGATGGCCGCTGCAACTCCGCGTGCAACCAGGTCGGAGCCCATTAGTTTGGCAACTCGGGTGTTCGCCACCGAGAGTTCGGCGATGTCAGCGGCTTCATAAAGATTTGGTATAAGTATATCGGCATTAAAGTATTCGTTTGGCAGGTTACTGTTTTGTGTGGGCGATTGGCCGATAGGCCTTGCCGGGTTCAGGATGACCTTTGTTGCCTGCAGTTTGGCGCATCGGATGGCGGCGACGACCGCATCCTGCGGCAGGCCGGCGTGAATCAGACAGATGTCGGCATCGGCGATGATCTGCTCGGCAGCTTCGATGTCTTTAGAGCCGAGGGCGATGTTGGCTCCTGGATATTTACAGGTGGCGTTTTCTCCGGCGGAATTTACCATAGTAACGATAATGCCGGTGTTTTTTGCCTTGGCAGTATAAAGAAAATCGGTATTAACGTTGAACTGCGTGAGGCTGTCGACGACTGTTCGTGCAAAAGGGTCTCCTCCGACTTTACTGATTAGATGGACCCTGCAACCACAGAGTGCGGCCTCTGCGGCCTGGTTTGGGCCGTTTCCTGTGATGGTATATGACAGTGCAGAGCCTGATACGGTTTGGCCAGGCAACGGTGGCTGGCTGCACCTTATGGTCATATCCACATAGGTACCGCCGACAACAACAACGCTGGGAAACCTTCCTTGCATATATTCACCAGAATCCATTAAGGCTGCAGTATAACAAGAGCGGTGCTGAATGCAAGCGTTTTTTTGCCAAAGTCAGGGGTAGATTTGGCCTACATAAAGAAGCGACGGCCGCCGCCTTTATTGGGTAGCGGCCGCCACTATTAGAACAAAAGTCAAAGTCGATTAGGGCTCGGTTCCTACGAGCCAGTTATTGGCAAGAATAGCCAAATCATTGAAGTCAACATCACAGTCGCCGTCCAGATCTCCTCGCGGACACAGGCTGTCGGAAGCTGCCGCTGGAACGATGAGCCATGGGCAGTAGTCAACGTTTTCTGAGACTGCATCGCCTAATCCGTCGGCGTTCTTTATTGTTGAAACATCATAGCAGGTTGCACCATCGGTCTCGCTGATTCCACAGGGATCATTGGGTCCACTGACATCGCCCCAGAAGTTGTACTCGGCGTCCATTACCATGTTGGGCCCGGCGATGTTGGTGCTTATGGCTCCGGTGTTGTTGCCAGTAATGTTGTTGCCTATTACCATGGGTGAGGTTGGAGTCTCGCTTAGCCAATCGATCGACTCTCCACCTTCGCCGCTTATCCATAGTTGTATGCCTATCGGGTTGTTTGTAATCGTATTGGCGATTATCTTGTTACCGGAGGCGGAGCCGAACATGTAGATTCCACGATTGTCGTTTGCATCGTGGATGACATTGTTGCTGATTTCGCAGTTCTTAGCCACATTGATTTGAATGGCACCACCATGATCACCCCAGCCAACTTGCCATGTGTCATAGACGATATTTCCGGTGATAACGTTGTCTGAAGTTACTGAATAGGTACTGCCATGGTCCATGACCATGATACCCATCCTTCCGGTATCGTAAACCTCGTTGTTCTGGATGAGGTTGCCGTAGACGGTACCGCCATTGCCCCAGCTAAACAGGAGAATGCCGCATCCGTCCCAACCGTGAACAGCGCCGTGGATCACATTGTTTTTGATAGTGAGACCACTGGTTTCCCATCCGAGGATACAGTTGTCGCAGACAGTAGTGCCATCTATCTCAAAGCCATCAACCGTCACGCCATCTGCAGCGATATATACGGCGGCCTGGAAACTATTGGTTGGAGTAGTCGAAGGCTTAATGATCGGCGTTGACATCGAGCGAAGCACAAGGTTGGCCTTATCGATTGTTACTGCCTCATCATACGTTCCGTCTCGCACTTTGACCGTATTGCCGTCAGAGGCCGCATCGACTGCTTTCTGAATGGTGTCAAAGGCGTTAAGGCCTATGTAGTAGTCCGTGCCTTCGACATCAACAGTTGTCCAGTCGGGTAGGCCTACCCAGTTATCGTCTACGACAAAGTCGGCAAATTCAACGGTGGTATCTTCGCAGTCGGTGCTGAGCAGCCAGGGGAAGAATGTCACATTGGTTGAGACGGCATCTCCTGAGCCGCCGCCTGCACCGCTGGGACCTGAAGCGTCGCCCCACCAGTTGTGTGTCGCATCGACGAGATTGCTGGAAGTGTTTTGTAAACCATAGTTGGTGTTTCCGGCAATCTGGCAGCACTGGATTGAAACATTGTCGGGGTTATCGGTATCATATGGAACTACTGCGATACCAATATCAGTGTTGTTATTGAACTGGCAATCTGTAAAGGTGAGCGTATCGCTTGCGCCATCAACAACAAGCCCGACCTTGCAGTCGTTAAAGGTGTTGTCGCTTGCAGTGATGTTGGTTACATCTGCCAGATAGAGTCCCTGTTCTGAACCGTTATCGAAGGTGTTCCCTGTAACAGAGGCGCTATCAAAGGCGTAGAGGAAGCTGAAGTCGTTACCGCTGAGATTGTTACCAGCGACGTTGACATCTCCGTTGAAGAAGTATATCTGGAGCGCACCCTGTGTGTTTGTGACCGTATTGCCCTGTACATTAATGGCGGCGCTACCGCCATCACCGTAACCAAGGATACCGGTTGCGGACCAGTCAGGGCCGGTATATCTAATGTCACTTACTGTATTGCCTTTAATGGTTCCGCCTGCGCCGTAGCCATACTGGATACCATTTTGTGCTGTGACCGTGGTATCACCGGCTCCGGTAACGTTGCAATCTTCAACTGTACAGACTGCATTTGCTCCGCTTAGCGCAATTGCGGTTTTCTGGAAATCGCTAATGGTGCAATTCAATATGTTAATATCCCTGTCGGTTCCATCGTTATTAAGGGCATAGATTGCCACACCATGCTGTGCTCCGCTGAATGGAGTATCCATTACATTGATAACGGTCACGTTCTGGATGGTTCCGCCGGCATTACGGAATGCTATGCCGTTGAAGCGGGTATTGGCATTTCCCTTTCCTGCACCATCTATAGTAAGCTCGGAGATATTGACATCTATGACGTCGTGCAGATAGACGATGGGATAGTTGTCGGCAGAGGTAGTATAGAAGAGCGTCAGGTTATCCGGAGATTGTACTATGGTACTTCCCTGGCCTGCCCCTGTGATAGTGAGCGGTATTGTGATTTCCAACTGCTCGACGAAAGTACCTGCTGCAACGACGATTTGGTCGTCAGCGTTTGCGGCGTCGATAGCATCCTGGATGGTATTGTAGTAGAGGTTCTGTGTCACGTTGTGAACCGGCAGGTCGGCTGGTGTAGACATCGCGCAATCAAGGTACCATGGATAGATATCGACGTTGTCAGAGACGGAATGGCCGGTCCCCGCAGCGTTCTTAACAGGATGATACGGTCCTGAAGGGTCTCCCCAGGCGTTGAGTGTGGCATCGAGCACGGCAGCGTCATCGTTTTGAATTCCGACAGCAACGGGAGGTCCGTCGAAGCAGTTCTCCTTTACGATGGTCGTGGCGGCCTGACTTTGGATAAGGATATCGATGTCGTGGGCTACAAAGGTGTTGTTGCTTACTTCGATACCGTCCGAGTATACCGATGAGGTTATGCGCATTCCTTCAGCATCGGTGCCGGTTCCGCTGTTATTGTTGGAAATCGTGTTGCTGAGAATTTTTGCCGTGAATGTCCGAGATGTTACGGCAGTATCTCCGCTGAGAAAGATGCCGCCATGGTTCTCACCCTGCGTTCCCTCGCCGGTAAAGCCGTACACATTGTTGTTGTTTATGGTATTGCCTTGAATTGTGACTTCCGAGGGATAATTAGCGGCTATTCCCGATGTCCAGTTGTCATAAACATCGTTGTTACGAATAGTGTTGGTATGACCGCCGATGCTCAGGATTCCGTTATTCATATTTCCGTAACTTTCGTTGTCGTTAACGTCTGTATTCGTACAGCCAGTCGCTCCGCTGTAACTTGAGGCGGCAAGATAAATGCCGGACTCGATGTTGTCGTGGGAGACGTTGTCGTGGATGTCTCCATTGTCGCCGTCCTGGAAACGGATACCGCGGTCGTTTTCGTAAATGGTACAATGAGCGATCTCGCTCGCGGCGGAAGTCTGAATACGAATTGCTCCGCCATCTGTCGCATAGGTAGCCCAGAACGTCACGAACGCGCTTTGCGGATCCGTTTCGGGGTTCGGTAATCCGGTTCCATCCCACCCGTTGTGGTACACGGTGCAGTGCAGGACGTTAACGTTGCCGGCCGAGGAGCGGATACCGTAGTCACCATGGCGAATCGTCATGTTGCTTATGGTCACGTTTTTTCCTGCGGCATTTATGGTAAAAACATTTCCCGCGCCTGTCTGGGACGTATCGGCCTGGATGATAACCGCGTTTTCAGTCTCACCGGTGAGCGTGAGGCCTTTGTCGGTGATGGTCACCTGCTCAGTGTAGGTGCCGTCATGAATTAGAATTGTGTCCCCTTCACCGGCGGCGTTTACGGCGGCCTGGATGCTTGTCCAGACGTCTCCGAGGACCGTTACTCCGCCCGGGGGTACTACTTCGAGTGTTGCCGGCTCAGATGGGCTTACCTGGCTGAGCATGACGGCAACTGTTAGGATGAAAATCAGCTTTTTCATTTTCTTTGTCCTTCTTCAAAAGGTTTTGTTCTTTCGCTGCGGACCATCCGCGGCAATTGTTTTCAAGTGCCAATCCGTTGGCAACAAGTCAATCCGTTTTAGATTAGATGCAAAGTTTGTTCATGGGCAGATCTCCTTTCCAGCGATTATCCGCAGTGAAGAGAAAGGCATGTGACAATGCTTTGGCCATGCCTGCAGGAAAAAGGACGCAACCGTCTGCCGAGCCAGCGCAGAACTCAAACGCAACAACTTTGCTGCGCACATGATAGTGGCGCCATCTCCTCGCATCCTCGTTTTTCTCCTGTTCTCCGACGAATGTGCTACCTACACACACTTGCCGGGTGTGGCTTTGAGTGTGGTATTGGCACAACAGAGGAAGCATCACCCACCAGTGAAAAACTCCAGTTTGCTCCATAACCAGTGCGCCAGATGTAACACCTTCAGGGCTGGCTGTCAAGTATTAATTTGAGAAAATAGGGATTTTTTGCAATCGGAGTGGCGTTTTTCCCGGACCTTAGGAATGTTGGGAGATGTACACATTTCTGGAAGCGGAGAGAGCTATAAAATGGGCGGTTTGGCGTTAAGAACGGGAAAATTGGCCTAATATGGGGGTTTTCAAGGGCAGGTGGTGTTAGATAAATGAAGAATTTTGAAGAATTTTAAGAAAATCTTAAAAAAGTGCTTGACTTTGTTGTATGATATGTTAAAATAATTGGAGAATTAGGTTGATACATAACTAAATGTAACAAAGAGTTTTGGTGTTGAGTATTTTGGGACTTTTGGCTCGGGCGAAAGACTGGAAGCGGCAAGATGGTGAAGCGGCTGACGGGGCCGGAGGCTAAAGATGGTGAGGTGAGGCTTTGGATGGTAACGGAATCGGAGAGGAGGGTGAGGTGAGACTTTGGATGGTAGTGAAACTGGAGAGGAAAGTGGGCAGAGCAGGTCGTTATATTTTGGCGATGCTGCATGGGGCCAGTCGGGGCAGATGAGAGTGGTGGCTGCGGAGTGCGGGTGAGACGGGGGAGGGTGATGTTTATAGTGGTGCATTGGGGCAACTTTAGTTAGTGGGTAGTGAGGTTAAGAATTACGGGAGGAACAGAAGATGAGAAGAATTCATGATAACGTTGGGACAGATGCTCGGGAGGCGCTTATGGAGCGTCGAGAGAGGATTGATTTGCTTCGTAGCAGGGCGAGTCTGCTTACGGGCAGGGACAGGCTTTTGATGGAGATGTACCTCGAGAACGGCAATACGTTTCGTCAAATGGCGCGTTTGGCGGGAGTGAATGAGTCCTCTATCGCCAAGCGAATAAATAAGGTGACAAAGCGGCTTCTTGACGGCGAGTATATAACGTGCCTGAGGAATCGAGAGAGGCTGGGCGTGGCTGAGCTGTCGATGGCGAAAGACTATTTTCTGGACGGTCTTTCGATACGGAGGATAGCAGAGAAGCGTGGTTGCACGTTTTACCAGGTTCGCAAGACGCTGCTGAAGATTCAGGCGATAGTACGATTGGTGCAGCAGAGCGCGTAGTGTGAGGAGGTTATTATGGTGACTTTGAGTGTTGCGCGGAAGTTTTGTCGTCGCGGGGATGTTAGTGAGAAGTCGCGGGCGGTGATGCGGATGTTCGGTTTGACGGTAGAGCGTTTACGTGAGGGAGGAGTCCGGCACGAGTGCACGGTTTCTGTGGAGGCAGGTGACATTGTTTATATTACGGGGCCTTCGGGGGCCGGCAAGAGTGTTTTGCTGCGGGAGTTCGAAAGGGCGGTGCCGGCATCGGAGAGGATAGACCTTGGTGAGATTGAACTTGCGCGAGGCAGGAGCGTAGTGGACTGCATAGAAGGCGATTTGGTGCGGTCGCTGGGGGTTTTGAGCATTGCGGGGCTGAACGACGTTTGGTGCGTGCTGAATGAGCCGGCTCTGCTTAGCGAGGGTCAGCAGTGGCGGTTTCGGCTTGCTATGGCGTTGGCGGCGGGCAAGAGGTATGTGTTCGCGGATGAGTTTTGCAGTTCGCTGGACAGGATAAGCGCGGCGGTGATTTCGTATAACATACGGAAATTTGCGAATCGCAACGGGGTGACATTTTTTTTGGCGTCGTGTCAGGATGATGTTCTTGTGGATTTGGCGGCTGACGTTTTGGTTGTGAAGGAGCTGTCGGGTGGTGCGGAGGTTGTTTATAAGCGAAGGGGGCGGCGTTGAATCAGTGCAGCGTTGTTGGCAAGCTGGAGATAGTTGAAGGAGAGCTTTCGGATTATAAGCGATTGGCGTATCTTCATTATCGACAGGGTCGATTAGGGGCGTTCGAGCGGGTTTACGCGATACGGCCTAAGCGGAGGCTTAGCGGTGGGTTCGGGATTGAGACGGTCGGTGTGATAGTTTATACGCTGCCGAGTCCGGGTTGTGAACTTCGGAATGTTGCTACAGGCGGGTTTTTTTGCGGGTTTGACCGGTCGAGTCGTGTTGGGCTTATCGATAAGAATATTCGATGCATCGGGCGGGTGATTGTTGAGCCGCGATTTCGTGTGCTTGGTCTGGCGAGCCGGCTTGTTCGTGAGACGATGCCAAAGATGGGCAGGGCTATGATTGAGGCGATGGCTGTGATGGGTGCGGTGAATCCTTTTTTCGAGAAGGCGGGGATGAAGGCTTATGTTGGAAAGATGCCGGGGCGTTGCGTGCAGCTTTTGGAGGCGTTCAGTATGGTTGGGGTTGAAGAGGATGATTTGGTCGAGCCGGGGCGGGTTGAGCGGAAGCTTGGGGGGCTTGGGGCAGTTGAGAGGGATTTTATCGAGGGGCAGATTGGGGAGTTTTTGCAGAGCTACGGCAAGCGGCGTTATATGGCCGGCGGGGTCGAGCGGCTGAGGTTTGTATTGAGTAAGCTGACGGAGCGGCCTGTTTATTATGTTTGGTTTAATCCGGGAATGGGGTTGGGTTTCGGCCTTTAAGATGGGATGTGGGAAGGTATTTATTGGTATCATAAGCTGGTCAAATTTGGCTGTAAGGCATTGTTTTTGTTGTATTTGGGCGGTTTCTCGTGGATATTCTTGGAATTACAGAATTTTATTATGGAATCGAGCCGAAAAATATGTTAGAATTCTTTAGATTTCAGTGAGGTGGCCTATGAACGTTGCAAAGAGACTCAAATCGACGCGGGTGAGCATGGGACTTACTCAAAAGCAGGTTACCGAGCGTTGCGGGATAGATGATTCAAGTCTGAGCGCTTTTGAGAATGGGCGAAGCGAGCCACGTTTTTCTCAACTTGCGAAGTTAGCGGAACTCTACCATGTGTCAGTGGCCTATTTTTTTCGGGAAGAAGCACACCATGCACAAGTTGTAATGTGGCGGAGCAAGCCTGAGAGGCGCAGGGAATTGGAGGCCGAGTTTCTTCAGTTGTGCCGGCAATACAGAATGTTGGAGCTTTGGACAAATGAGGTCACTGATAAGAGATTGCCTGAGCTTGACGATAGGCGATCGGACTTTTTTTCTTACCGTCAAGCTATAGAGATGGCATCTAAAGCGAGGGATATGATGGGACTGGGCCAGCGTCCTGGAGAGAGTTTGTATCGGGTTTTGGATGAAGTGTTCGGCGTGAAAATCTTCGCACTTGAGCTTGATAACAAGGGGGTTGCGGCCTGTGTTGTATCAGAGGAATTTGGAACAGGGATTTTGTTGAACCGAAATTGCGTGCGCTGGCGTCGCAACTATGATCTTGCACACGAGCTTTTTCATCTGCTTACCTGGGCTCGGTTTGGACACGGTGAGGATGTATGCAGACCGAGGGCTGAGGAGGAGAAATTGGCAAATTGTTTTGCAGCTCATTTGTTACTTCCGAGTGAGACTGTGAGGAGTGCTATTTTTAAGGTGGTGCACAACAACAATAAAGGCTCGTTTGAGAAGTTGGATCAGGTTGCTCGGGAGTTTGATGTTTCATTGGAAGCACTTCTATGGCGGATGCACTATCTATTTAACTGGAAAGAATTGGATACAAACGGTTTCATTAAGGAGGCGAAGGAATATATCAAGGCGGCACCGCGAAGAGATGATTCACGGCCACCGGGATTACCCGAGCGGTATGTGGCCTTAGCTAGCATGGCGGTGCGACATGGAGACATATCCTTAGGGCGTTTCGCAAAAATAGTGGGCATAGGCCGGAGGGAAGCGGAACTGTATACCACAGGTAGGGAACCCGACTATGGCGAAGTTCCAATTCCTGCTGTTTGATGCGGGCGTCATTATACATGCGCATGAGATAGGCATTTGGGAGAAGCTGATAACAAAATGCAGAATCACCGTGGCGCAGACAGTAGCTGAAGAGGAAGTTTTGTATTGGGAAGATGACAACCATAATAGGCATTCAATTGATCTCTGTGCATCAGCGGAAGAGAAAGAGATTGATTGCGTGGAGGCATCCGTGTCACAGGTCGATGATTTTCGGCGGAAATTTGGCGTGACTTATTTGGAACGAATGGATCCAGGGGAGACAGAATCTATAGCGTTCCTTTTTACGGCGGACAAGGAATGGTTGTTCAGTACCGGAGACAGGTTTGCTTATAAGGTGCTTGCTCAAGTGGGCCTTGGGGGACGGGGGATATCTTTGGAGGAGATTTTAGAGCAGGTGGGGCTCAAGCATTGTGTAGCTTACCCTTATACGAAGAAATTCAGACAAAAGTGTACTTTAGAAGGCAAGCAAGACTGGATTATGGGGATGGGACTCGAGCAGTAACTTGAGACAGGATGTAACGCCGCTATTTTCAAACACAGGTGGGGTGTTGCGGGATACTCCAGAGAGGTTGAGAGGGGAAGACACAGAGGGTAAGTAGATTGCTGAGGAAATTCAGTAAAGGGACGCTTGGGCTAACGCCCATTCACAGTGGGGTTGGGGTTTGTCAATAATCAGCGTTTTAAGAGTTTTGGGGGTTAAATCGGATTAGGAGGAATTTATGAGTGGTGTGATTGAGTTTATTGAATTGTGTCGGTTGGTTGAGCATCCGGATAATGCTAATCGGCAGAGCAGGGAGAATTTTGGTAAGCTGGTTCGTAATATCGAGCGGACGGGGAGGTATGAGCCTTTGGTTGTTCGGTGTCATCCGAAGAAGAAGGAGTACTATCAGGTAATTAACGGTCATCACCGGCTGAAGGCGCTGAGTAAGCTCGGGTATGAGAAGGCCCAGTGCGTTGTCTGGGATGTTGACGATGATGAGACCGACGTTCTGCTTAGTAGTTTGAACCGGCTTTGCGGGTCGGACGATGTCGGCAGGAAGGCACGGCTGTTAAGGCGGTTGAGTAAGCAGTTGGGCAGCGTTGAGGTTTTGAAGCTTTTGCCGGGGACAAGGAGTCAGATTGAGCGGCTCGTGAATATAAAGATGCCGCGGTCGGTTAAGAATATAAGCAGCAGAGCGTTTGCGAATGCGGCGGTGTTTTTTCTGGATGATGAGCAGCAGCGGATAGTTGAGCAAGCCCTTTCGGCGGCTGAGGCGGGCAGTGACATTAAGATGCGTGCACGGCGTCGTGCGGCGGCGCTGGTTTGTGTAGCGGAGAAGTTTATTGATATTTCGAAAAGTGAGGGTAAGCAATGATGGCAAAGAAGAGGTATTTGCGGAAGCAGCAGTATGTTTTGATCGAAGAGTTGGTGAACGGGGAGTTGGATGAGGCAGAGGCGTTGAAAAAGTATGGTGTGCGGCGGTCGACTTTTGAGAAGTGGCTCGGCGACAGATTGTTCGTGGATGAGCTTGGTCGTCAGGTCGACGGGCTTAAGCGTCGCAGTGAACTGATAGTTGCCCGCCGCAAGTCTATGGCGGCGGTGCGGCTGGCGGAGCTTACAGCATCGGATAAGCCGGAGACGGCAAGGAAGGCGTGTCTGGATATAATGCGTCTTGATGAGGCGTCTGATTTCGGGTCGGTGCAGGTTGAGGCGAAGGATTCGGATGAGGATGCGCGCTATGAGGACCTTTCGGCGGAGACTGCGAGTCGGTTGTTGGCGGTTTTGGCGGAGGATGGTGGTGTTTGATTGGGAGGGAAAAAGGAGAAGGGAGACGCGGCGGCTTTATATTTGTGGCATTATTTGCAGGGCCCGTCTCCCTAATTTAACAGCTTTTGGCCTATCCTCCGAATGCCAGAAGCAATTGGTTGCCCGTATTTTCTATATAAAGTATAATTCATGTTTCGGCTGATGCCAAAATAGTACGGCAAGATTTTAGGGATATTTTTTTTAGGGGACAGGATTATGTTTAGAGGATTGCCTGGAAAGAGGGTTTTATTGCCGGTTGTTTGCGGGATGCTTTTTGTTTGCGGCTGTGCAGGAACGAATAGGGCATCGGTGGGAGGTGGCAAGGATAAGGTTTATGTTTTTTCATCTTTTCGCGGTGAGCGTGGTGGGCTTTGTCTTGCGTGGAGTGAGGATTTGTACAACTGGCATGAGATAGACGGGCCTCATCTGAAGCCGGAGGTTGGTGATAAGGTTATGCGTGATCCGTTTATCATGATGGGGCCTGACGGTGTTATTCATATGGTTTGGACGACTGGGTGGAGACGCAGGGACATTGGGTATGCGAGTACGCGTGATTTTATTCACTGGAGCGAGCAGGAGTTGATTCCGGTGATGGCGAGCAGGGTGAAGGCCAAGAACTGCTGGGCGCCGAAGATATTTTATGATGATGTAAAGGAGCAGTGGCAGATTGTGTGGTCGACGTGGGTTGATGACGGGACATTTCCGGCACCGGAGCTTCCGAACACGTCCAAGCAACATCGGATATGGTATGCAACTACGAAGGACTTTAAGGATTTTGTTGGGCCGAGGCTTCTTTATGACCCCGGGTATAGCTGCATTGATGCTTATGTTTTGAAGGGTGACGGGGAGTGGCTATTGTTTTTTAAGGATGAGCGAGATAACGACTCGAAGGTATTTGCGTTTGGGCATCAGAATATTCGGATGGCTCGCGGCAAGAGCAGGTACGGTCCTTTTGGCAGGCCTTCGGAGCCTATTACGGGTAAGGGGCCGGGCAAGTGGCACAACGAAGGGGCGTGTGCTGTTAAGAAGGACGGAGAGTATTACGTTTTTTATGATCATCACAACAGCAATACGTATTATGGTGCGGTGAAATCGAAGGATATGAAGCATTGGGAGGATGTTTCGGAGCAGATGCATTTTCCGAAGGGGTTCAAGCATGGCTCGATAATTCTTGTGCCGCGTGCGATAGTGAACAGGTTAGTGGCGGTGAAAGAGGTTCAGAATGCTGTCAAATGAGTAAGATGATTAATTATCTGGTAATAGTGGTGTTTTGTGGAGTGGAGTGGAGTGGCGGGTGCGGTATCGGTGAAACCTTTGGATGTTGTGCTTTCACGTATTGTGCGTTGACAGTACGAGTTTAGATTGGTGTTTTTTAGTTTTGTGAAAGGAGACAGCGATGGGCAAGTATGGTGGGTTCATTCTGGTTGCGATGTTGGCGTTAGTGGTTGTTTGCGGGTGCAGTCAGCCGAAAGTGAAACGTGTTGGGATGGTTACCGGGGTCAGGCCTGATAAGCTGGCGGACTACAAGGCGTTTCATGCGGATTCGAATCCGGGGGTGCGTGACCTATTGACGAAGTATCACATGCATAATTTTTCGATATTCGTGCATGAGATTGACGGGAAGCTTTATGAGTTCGGTTATTACGAGTACACGGGGCATGATTTCGAGGGGGATATGGCGAAGCTTGACGCGGAGCCGCGGAATAAGGAGTGGCTGAAGGTTTGCGACCCGCTGCAGGTTCCTTTGAAGGGTGAGAAATCGTGGGCGGTTATGGAACGGGTTTACTATAACAAGTAGCTGTATAGCGTATGGGTGGAGGATGGATTTTTTGTAAAGAATCTGTAAATTTGCGCTATCGCGGGTTGGATTTGGCGAAAAAGTCTTGCAAAAGGCAGCCTGGCGGGTACAATATAGTTCGGTTTGTTTTAGAGGGAGCATCGTTATGAGAGCTATATCGGTGCCGATGCTGGCCGGATTAGTGCTGGGGGTGGGATTGGTCTGCGCGGGTGTTTGTGAGGCGGATAATTCGACTAATAGCGGGCGGGAGGATTACTGGTGCACGTTTTTGGATGCACTTGGAGAGCCGGTTGCTGAAGCTGATGTTGAGATTTTCCGCAAGGAGGCGGATGGTTCAAAGACGCTGGTAAAGAAGACGAAGCTGGATGAGCTTGGATGTTTGCGGGAACCGAGGCCCGGACGAAAAGAGATAGGCAGTTATTTTCTTGTCGTGACGCATGGGGATTATGGCACGGCGGCGGTGAACATGTCATTTCACCGTGTAGCGAATAAGATTGAGCTTGGCCTTGTCAAGGCAGGAAGCCAAGCGGATGTTCGTGGGATACAAGGGGTTGTGGTGGATGACGCCAACAATCCTGTTAGTGGCGCGGTTGTTTTTTGTTATGGTATTCGGCTGCCGGGAGATGAATCTGTCGGCGTCAAGATGGGTGGCGTGTTGACTAACGATGAGGGCAGGTTTTGGCTATATCCACCCTTGCGAAATAGTGGGGATGAGATGGGGACTCTTATTCCTCCTCGGTCAAAGTTCGATATTGAAGTGAATCCGAAAGCAGAGGACGGTCTGCTTGAGTTTCGGACGAGGGTTGCTGCGGGCGAGAAGACCAGGATTAAACTCGAGCGAGGTTCGTACTTCAGGACATTTGTTTTTGATGATGAACATGGGCGAATCACGAACCCTGACAGACTCAAACGTATTCATATGTATGTGCGACGTGAGGGCGTGAGAGAGATAGATTTCACGTATGAGCAACTGAAGGACGGCGGTATGTTTCCTTTGGGTAGATACCGTGCTGTGATGTGGGGAGGTGCGGATGAATGGATTAAGGATTTTGTTGTTGTTGAGATAACCGAGGACAGCCCAAGCGAAATAGTCTTCAAGATCAGGCCTGCGTACGTTTATTGTGGTCAAGTGGTGGACGGTGTTACGGGTGCTCCAATGGAGGGTGTTTTTGCAGCTGCATGTGAGGGCAGCAGGAACCTGGCAGTGATCAAGCCTGAACAATGGGGGAGATTCCGCCGGTTGCCACGGAACCCACCGATTACAGATGCATTGTTTCAGGAGCTTAGAGATGACAATTTATTGATACGCGCGATAACCCGCACAGATAAGAAGGGTCGATTCGAACTCAGGTCGGAGCCGGGGGAGGGGCCTTATCCTATCGTGGCTTTCGAAAAGGATTTTATGATTTTCGTAAGGAAGTATTTTCCTGACCCCAATGAAGGTGAGTGTATTCAAGTACCCACAATAAGATTGTATCCAGCGGCGCAGGTTTCCGTTGGGTGCTATACTGAAGGAGGACACACCGGTTTTAAGCCGATATTTCATGCAAAAGCAGAAGGTAATCCACCCTGGATTAGACCGTTTTTAGAATCTCATCGAAGCGGTGATGTTTTGCATCATGGAATACGGACGAATCGGGATTACAAGTTCTATATGCCGGCATGTCTGAACTTGAGGATAGAACTGCGTACCGCAAGTTTGTCCAAATGGTGTTCGCTGATTCTTGAAGAGGAGTTTCATTTTGAGCAAGGCGAGGTGTTCGATTTGGGTCAAATACAACTTGAACGTAAAATGAATGTTTGTTTGCAGGTTCTAAATTCGTCAGGAGAAGGTGTCGAAGGGGTGTGTGTTGCATTGGGTGCGACGGGAACGAGGCGGAATACAGATGAACAAGGCTATGTGATATTTGATGTTGCTCCTTATTCAAAAGGGGAATTTGTGGTGGATGGGGAACAATCTAACGGGAATAGTTCGGCGCTGCGGGAGGTTTTGCCGTATTCTTTCGGGGGGCCAAAAGATGCGAATAGTGTTTATACTTTGAAGCTTTCTGATGAGATGGTTGGGATGCTTTTTGGCAAATGATGAGGGAGTTTGGGTATGAGATTGAATTGTTTTTTTGGGGTAGTTCTGGTGATTCTGGCGGCGGGAGCCGGAGAGTGTTTTGCGCAGCGTGAGTGGGCTTATGTTGAAATATCGGAGGCTGCTGAGCGATGTGAGGTTATCGCAATTGCCCGGGTTGAGCGGATAGAGGTAAAGGGGAAGGGGAAGGGGAAGGGGAAGGGGAAGGGAACATTCGACGAGCATGCGGTGGATGAACTTGAGGTTATCGCTAAGGTACTGGTGCCTTTCAAGGGCGAACCGGCAGCAGGAGCTGAGGTTAGGTTCGGGCATCGAGCGTTTGCTGAGGGGGTAAAATTGGATAGAGGGGAGCGTGAGTTTATAGGATTCGAGGCCGGCGAGATTTACCTTTTGTTTTTGCGGAAAAGGGAAGATGGCGATATGTTCTTTGCGGCGCCGCGTGGAGAAGTGGTGACATTTTCGGAAGAAGCGGTTTCGGGATTGCGTAAGATGAGGGATGGGGAATCTCTGGGTGATTACCTTTTCGATATTCTCCTGAAAAAGTTTCTGGCTGAAGGCGACATTGCAGACTGCCGCTATGTGATGTGGTCGAGGTTGTTAGGAAAGAGAGTCAGGAAAGACGAGGATTTGCGCAAGAAGCTTGTTAGCAAGTTTCTTCGGTTGGGATTAGAGTTGGGCGATGCTGATCAGCAATTGCGCATGATGTTTTTGAATGATCTGCGGCATCTGAACGAGAAAGAGTTTTCATATATTTTTCTGGATGCAATTGGTGGGGTGATGGCTGATGCGGAGGTAAAGATTCCTGGTAAGAGGCTTGAGGATGGGAAGCAGTCTATGAGGATTTTTCGAACGGATGAGGGCGGCTTGCTGACGGTGCCAAGAGAGAAGTCTGAAAGGCGCCCCATGTCACTCTGCGTTTCGGTTCCGGATTACGGTACGGCATTTGTAAAAGGATATGGATGGCCGGTTATACATCTTCCACTGGTTCGCGGCGAGGGTGATGCTGCGGGCGATTCAGTTTGGGGCAGGATCGTTGATGAGGCCAATGAACCGGTTGCTGGTGCGCAGGTTTGGATTCAGTCACTTGTTGCTCCGGGTATGAGTGAGCTGTCTGAGAGATTTGATGATTGGATGAGGAGCGATTGTTATGTGTTGAGCGATGGTAATGGTTTCTTCAGGACTCATGCGCGGATTCCTTTACTCCAGGAAAAGCTGTCGTCGGTTCCAGTCAACTGGAAGTACAGGCTCAGCATATTCAAGCCGGATGACCCGAACTTTCAGAGTGTGGGGACCATGGTGCCGGCAGGTCGCGGGTGCAGGATAGTAATGAAAAGGATTGGCGGGGTGTTTCACAGGTTTTCATTCGAGGATGCTAATGGGCTGATTGTTGATGCCAACGTACTGAAAGACATAAGTATTACTGTTAAGCCGCCTGAGGGGGGAGGGTTTTCGGTTAAATACAGCGATTTTCCTAGGGGCGGCAATTTCCCGTTGGGGACGTATACGGCTTATGGTGCGACGGTGAGATTCGAGCCGATAGAGGTGGTTAAGGGCACTCCTGAAGAACTGGTTTTTCGGCCGGTGGTTGCAAAAAGCATTCGTTACTCGGGGCAGGTTTTTTACGGTTTTAGTGATAAGCCTGCTGAAGGCGCTTTTGTGGTTTGCTCGAAAGGCCCCGGCACGGATGGCCGGGTCAGCCTCCAGACGCTGTCATTGGAGCAATGGGAGTTACTGCACAAGGCTTCGTTAAGGCCATCAGTTGATGATACTGCTGTTGAGATTCTTCATAAGATATGGAGTATTGCAGACGTTACCCTGACAGACAGTTCGGGTTATTTCGAGATTGTTGTGCCTGAGTCCGGCAGAAATTACGACTTTTGTGTATTTGATGCCGGTTACATAGGTGTTTGCCATCAGAGTTCGTATTTTGAGCCGGATGCACAGAATCATGTTGAGCTTCCATTTTCGCGTTTGTTTCCGGCGACGAAGGTGATTTTCAGGCCTTATATTGAAGGCAAAGCGGTACGGGTTCGAGCTTCGTGGGTGTTTGATTTTGAAGAGAACCCAGGATGGGTACGTGAAATGATTTCTTACACGAGAAGAAACGAACCTCGTCAGTATCAAGTAAGCTTCGATTATGGTGAGTATGTTACGGAGTTTACGCGCGCAATTCATGTTCCTGCCGGCGCCAAGACACGGATTCTGCTGATGCCCCCGCAAAATCAGTGTTACATTGTTCTACCGAATGTTATCGAGGGCAAGCAGGGTGAAGTAATCGATTTGGGGCGGTATGACTTCGAGGCGGAGATGCCGATTTACGTTCAGGTGACAGATGGCGGGGGCACACCATTGGAAGGTGTGGCTGTGCGTCACTGTCTGGGAGTGAAAAGATATTACTGTATGGGACAACAGATGGAAGTGACTGATTCAGAGGGGATGGCAGAATTCAGTGTGCCGCTGCACTATAAGGGTAAGTTTGTTGTTCAGGGTAGAATTCGGGATGAACATAATCGGGGTATGATGGAGTCGCTGAATTATGAAACAAACGGAGAAGATGACAGGGGCAGGGTTTATACGCTGCGGCTTTGTGATGAGATGGTGAGGCGGTTGTTCGAATAGAGCTTGCGGTAGAGAAGGAGGGAAGTGTTGTTATGAGGTGTAAATGCTTTTTGGCGATGGCGATTGCGGTTCTGGGGTTTGATGCTTTGGTTTGGGCCAAACCGGTGTTTTTTGAGCTTGACGGGCGTGCGGCTGTGGTTCGGGTGTATAAGAGCAAGGCCCAGCGTCGTGCGAATCAGTGTGAAACGATGATAGTGACTATCAAGGGACGAAGCATCGAGGTTGAAATGAAGGACGCAAATGAGTCGACAATATGGGAACTCTTTGCTCATGACCAGAAAGATGCGGTTGTCCGGAAGTACCTGGAGAGAAACACCTTGGGGTATAATCGAGGCGACGGACCGATATTTTATTTACCGATTAGAAAGGAGGAACTGGAAGGCAGGGAGGTGGCAGCACGGCTATACAAGGACGGTGAGCGGGATATATCTTCTTACAAGCGTTTGATCGCGGTGATATCCGGTTGGAAGGTAAAGTATGATGCCGGAGATTCCGGTCACGCAGCACTGCTGGTAGTTTTCGGGGAGGACCAGGAGGATCCGGTTGTGCGGCAGGTTTTGGGTACGACTGTTCAGGGATGGGACTACAGTAAAGGTCTGGAGTTGCACATGCCCTTCAAGATGGGGCGCAACGAACGAGCGTACTGTTGGAGTTTCTTCGACGCCCTGGGTTATGTGATTTCGGGAGCAAAGGCTGAATTGTATCTGAAAAGCAAAAAGGCGGGTATTTTTCTCGGCCATTATGATACCAATAGCGACGGACAGTTGTGTCTGCCATTTGGTTTAGGAGGATTGAAGAATTCCAAGGGTGGTATTATCGGGTGCGATTATGAGCTTCGCGTTCAGGTGGCAGGATACGGCACAAGCATTTTTGAGTCGTGGGCATATCGCCAGGGTGGCGAGTTGTATATTCCTCGCGTTCAGGTTAGCAGTGAGGCGGATGCGCGTTCGGCATGGGGCAGGGTTGTAGATTCCAACGGGAATGCTGTTAAGGGCGCCATAGTCTGGGGCGGTCTTGTGACCGCGGCTGGGGCGAAGGTCACAAGGGGCGTTGAAGGTCAGAGGGAAGGAGTGGTTACTGATGAATATGGTCGATTCCGGATGTATGTTCCGATCAGGGCGGATGCCGAACAAATTGGTACGCTGATTCCACCGAGTTCTCAATACTGTGTCAGGATTGAGCCATCGAAGGAGAAGGGTCTGTTATCGTATAAAGGAGTGATCCGGAGCGGTCGTGACAATGTGATCACTTTAGAGCGGCCGGAGAGATATTTTCATACGTTTTCTTTTGAAAATGAGAGCGGGCCGATCACGGACGAGAATAAGCTGTGCAGTGTCAGGATAAAGATAAAGCGAGCGGGAACCGACGTATTTCCAGCTTATGCAGGTTTCAAGGATGGTGGTTTGTTTCCGCTGGGGAGGTACGAGGTAGAAAGGTGTGAGGACATCGGCAGTGTGTTCGTGCCGATAGAGGTGACTGCGGATAGTCCGGAGAAGCTGGTGTTCAAAGTCATACCTGCGCGGAGATATTATGGGCGTGCTTTGGACGGTATTACTGGTGCACCGGTAGCCGGAGCGAAGGTGCGTGTTTCAATGGCAGGTTCAGGTTTGACCGTCGATGATGGTAGTTTTGAAGTTGAGGCGTTAGTGGGCGAGAAGGTATTGCGAGTTATCGTTTCCAAAGTCAACTATCTCACAGTTTTTGTAAACGAAAGCTGGACAAAACAGGATGAGCACGGGCGATACGATGTTGGAGATGTGAAATTGTTTCCATCGGCGACGGTTAGTGTAGATCTGGTTAGTGAGGTGACAAAATATTGTGGTGCGTTTGAATTTCGGCCTCAGTGGTTTTTGCATGGTGTCAATCCGTCGTGGGTAAAGGATTTCGAAGCAGGGTGCATGGAGCATCCTCAAGAGGGTATATTCAGAGATTATGAAGTCAAAGCGAATGGGCGTGTAAGTTTTCCCGTGCCGGCTGGGTTGAGTTTACGAGTAAACCTGCGGGTTCGAGGTGACATTGAGTGGGTGCCGGTGACAATAGCAAAGAGTATTCGGTTGGAGCAGGGAGAGACGTTTGATGCGGGTAAGGTTGTGATTGTTGAGCCGTTTGCGGTTTTTGTGGATGTTCGTAATTCATCGGGGAGTCCTGTTGAGGGGATTCCGGTTATTGCCTGCGGCGACTGGGACCCGGCGGTCAGCAGCAGCGACGAGAATGGTATCGCGATGTTCGAGTTTGTGGGATATTCGACGGGTGATTTTATTGTTGAGCATAAGCCGAAGGATGCGAATTTGCCTGTGCTGCGGGAGTCGATACCTTATGAAGTTAAGGGTGTTGAGGATGCGAACAGTATTTATACTTTCAAAGTTTCAGATAAACTCATTGGTCGGATTTTGAAGTAAGAGGGCAGGTTTTTGTGGGTGTGAGTAGAAGTCAAAGGTCAGAGTAGTATTTGGTCACGTCAGAGAAATTAGGAGACAAGATTATGGGAAAATTGGTGCGGGATTTGTGCGCTGTTGATGATGAAGCAAGTAGTGTTAGGCGTGATATTGAAAGGGCGTCTGCTGTTTACTCGGCGCTTCGTGGGAGACGGCCTAATCGCAGGGAGGAGCTTAGAGATTATGTGAAGGTTTTTTTGGGGATGAATGTTCCCAACAAGAGTATTTGCAGGGGACACAGCAGTCCGATGGATTATCTGTGGCAGAGTTTCAGTGAGGATTATGACAGGGCAAAGGCCGGCAGCGGCGATGTGGTTGTCTGGGCGAATCGAGGCGGCGGCAAGACCCGGCTGGCGGCAGTTGTGACGCTTCTGGACTGCGTGTTTAAGCCGAGATGCCAGGTGCGGATACTCGGTGGGTCGCGGGAGCAGGCGGGCAGGATGTATGAATATCTTGAGGATTTTCTGCAGGGTGGTTTTGAAAGTTATGTGGATGGGGCGGTTCGCAGGAACAAATGCCGGTTTGTTAATGGTTCGCGTGTGGAGGTTTTGACTCAGTCTTCCCGCAGTGTTCGGGGCCATCATGTTCAAAGACTTCGCTGTGATGAAGTGGACCTTTTCGACGCGAAGGTTTTGCGGGCGGCAAAATTTGTGACCAAGAGTGCCGATGGGATCGGTGGACGGATGGAGATGATAAGTACGATGCATCGGCCTTACGGTTTGATGCAGGAAGTAGTTTCATCTGCGGCGGAGGGAGGCAGGAGGGTATTCAAGTGGTGTGTGTGGGAAGTGATTGAGCGATGCGTTGGGCGGAATTGTTCGCAGTGCGGTCTTTGGAGTGATTGCGGGGGCAAGGCGAAAGAGGCAGTTGGTTATCTTGGAATAGAGGATTGTCTTGCGGCGATTCGGCGATCGAGCAGAGCGGGATGGGAGGCGGAGATGCTTTGCCTGAAGCCGAACCTTGAGAATGCTGTGTTTGGCGAGTTTGATTCTGATGAACATGTTGTTGAGGTTTCGTATGACGCGAATTTGCCTCTATACCGGTCGTTTGATTTTGGTTTTGTGAATCCGTTTGTTTGTTTGTGGATTCAGGTTGACGGCGACGGCATGGTGCGGGTGATTGATGAATACGTTCGCAGTAGGGCAACTGTTGATGCACATGCGGCTGTGATAAAGGAGCGAACGCCCTGCAGGGAGAAACAGGTGTCGGGGACTTTTTGCGACCCTGCGGGAGCCGGGGTGAATGATGTTACTGGGACCAGCGTTGTTCGTGAACTTCGGGGGCTTGGTATTGTTGCGCGTTATCGTCGAAGTGGTATTATAGAGGGCATTGAGCTTATTCGTCGGGCTGTTCGGGCGGGTGATGGTCAAAGCCGGCTGCGGATTTCGCCGAGATGTTTTCGGCTGATAGAGGCTTTTCGCTGCTATCATTATCCGGAGCAGGGCAGTGTGGGACAAAAAAATGAACTACCGCTGAAGGACGGGATATACGATCATCCGATAGATGCACTTCGTTATTTCTTTGTTAATTACAAGCGCAGCAACAAGATAAGCTCGCGGAGGTATTGAAAGCATGGAGGATTCTCGTTATGGTTTTTCTACTTTGGGTCCGAAAGGTCTTGCGGGGGTGTTTTGTGCAGGTTTAGTGTGTGTTTGACGGATTGTGCTTTGTTTTTTTGCCGGCATCGAGGATAATCGCCAAGCGTAATCCTGAAGGTGATTATTGACGAACGTGGTATCGTTTACTATTGTGAGTGGTTTGAAATTGCTGTTTTGGGCAGGTGTTTGTCCTCGGCGTGTTAATAACGGGATTCTTTGCGAGATTTTATGATGCTTAAAAGGACGCATAACTGCGGTCAGCTTCGATTGGAAGATGTTGGCAGGAAGGTGACTTTGGCGGGTTGGGTTCATTCTTATCGTGACCACGGGAACCTGATTTTTGTTGATTTGCGCGACAGGGAAGGGTTGACGCAACTGGTTTTCAATCCGGATAAGCACGCTGAGGCGCATAAGCTGGCTCGGTCGGTGCGGTGCGAGTGGGTGATTGCGGGCAAAGGCATCGTTCAGGCTCGCAGTGAAGGCATGGCGAATCTGAAGCTGTCTACGGGCGATATAGAGGTTTCTGTGGAGGAGTTCGAGATACTGAACCGGTCGAAGACGCCTCCGTTCGAGATTGATAATGCCGACAAGACAAGTGAGGAAGTACGTTTGGCAAGTCGTTATATTGATTTACGTCGTCCGGAGATGCAGTCGAAACTTCGCGTTCGTCACAAGATTACGAAGATTACGCGGGACTATTTCGACCGGCTGGGTTTTTGGGAGATAGAGACGCCGATGCTTGCCAAGAGCACACCGGAAGGCGCGAGGGATTTTCTTGTTCCGAGCAGGCTGCACTCGAACTGTTTCTATGCGCTTCCACAATCTCCACAGCTTTTTAAGCAGATTCTGATGGTTAGCGGTGTTGACAAGTATTTTCAGATAGTTCGTTGTTTTCGCGATGAGGATCCACGTGCCGACAGACAGGCGGAGTTTACACAGATTGATGTTGAGATGAGTTTTGTTGACAGCAATGACGTTATTGGTGTTCACGAGAATCTTGTGGCGAAGATATGGAAGCATATCCTGGATGTCGATGTTAAGGCCCCGATGCGTCGAATGTCTTATGCCAAGGCGATGCGGGACTATGGGACGGACAGGCCTGATCTTCGTTTCGATATGAAGCTGGTGGATATTTCGGATATTGCGGCCCAAAGCACGTTCAAGGTCTTTACGTCGGTGGTTAAAAAAGGCGGGATTGTAAAGGGTCTTTGTTCGCCTGGAGGTGACAATTACAGCAGGAGCGATATTGAAAAGGGGTTGACGGATTTTGTTGGTGACTATGGAGCAAAAGGCTTGGCGTGGTTCAAGGTCAAGAAGGAAGGTGACAAGACAACGTTAGCGAGCAGTATCGTGAAGTTTTTCAGCGTCGAGCAGGTCGAGGAGCTAATCGCACGATTCGGTGCCAAAGAGGGTGATATGATTTTGTTGGTTGCCGACGATGAGAAGACGGTGAACAAGTCCCTTGCGCCGCTGCGGTGCAAGTTGGGGCGAGATCTGAAACTGTATGCTTCGAATGCGTTCGCGTTCGTGTGGATTGTGGATTTTCCGCTGTTCGGGTGGAACGAGGATGAAAAGCGTTACGATTCGCTTCATCATCCATTTACGGCTCCTGTTGCAGAAGATTTGGAGAAGCTGGATACCGACCCCGCCCATATTTGCTCGCGGGCTTACGACATTGTGGTGAACGGTTCGGAGATTGGGGGCGGCAGCATTCGTATACACGATCCGCGGGTTCAGGAGAAGGTTTTCAGGCTGCTGAACATTTCTGAGCGTCAGGCTCAGGAGCGGTTCGGTTTCTTTCTCAAGGCGCTGGAATATGGTGCTCCACCGCACGGTGGGATAGCATTCGGACTTGACCGGCTTACGATGCTTCTGACCGGCACGGAGAATATAAGGGATGTTATCGCATTTCCAAAGACTCAGCGTGGGCAGTGTCTGTTGACTAATGCTCCGAGCAAGGTTGACCAGTCACAGCTTGACGAGTTGAATCTTCGCACGCAAAGACACCTGCATGCAGTTGAGCAGGAGACCGACCGGCAGAATCACTAACTTTACAGAGAGCCGGCTGGTTCAAAGTGCTGAAGAGGTGGAAGAGTTTTTGAGCGTTGTTTCAGCAGAGATTGTTTTATGCTGATTATTTTGAAACAATTAGGGCAAAGGCTGCTGAAGGTTCTTCGGTTGTGGCCTCTTTCTCTGGCGGAGAAATGCCGTGTTACATTCGGGGCAGCGGTACTGTTTATTCTCGCTCTTGCACTGTTGCCGCCGTACATCTGGATGGGACAGTTGACGAAAAAGGCGTGTCTCGATGCCGGTTGGGCCAAAGCTGAGACGTTGATGCACCATCACTTTCAATTGGACCTGGCGGGTCAAACAAGTTTAGTGAAACTGGGCAGTGGCGGTGCCGTGGCTGACGTGAACAAGTCTGATATCCAGTGGATTCGCTTGTCGCAAGGTTCAGAGAGTGAGATTAGTCGGCTGCCGAAGCAACAGAGGCGGATGCTGGAATCTTTGAAGAAGGACGAGGATCGCGACGATTTGATTGTACTGAAAAAGAAGGGTGGTGTGCTGCAGAGCAGTTATGTCCGGATTTTCAGGGCAACGGACAGTTGCATAAGTTGTCACAATCCTCAGGGTTCGGCGGGTGCTTTCAGCAGGAATGAACCAATCGGCGCGGTGATTGTGGAGCGTTCGGCGTCGGAGATTAGCAAGACTGTGCTTATGAATCGGATATGGATAATTGTTGCCGGTCTTTTTGCGGGGGTGGGTGCGATAGTCGCATTTTATATGATAACACAACGGGTTATTCTGCGGCCTATCCGTCAACTTAGGGCTATTGCGAATAATGTAGCGGATGGGAATCTGGACACACGAAGCTCTATCAAGACCGGCGATGAATACGAGAAGCTTGCGAATGCTTTTAATCATATGCTTGATAGTCTTGAGGGTGCCCAGGAAAAGCTTCGGCGTGCAAACAGGCAACTCGATGAGAAGATTGCGGAGTTGTCTGAGAGGAACATCGAGCTATTCAAGGCGAACAAGATTAAGGGGGAGTTTTTGGCGAATATTTCTCATGAGTTCAGGACGCCGCTGAACGCAATACTCGGGTTTGCGGAGATAATGCGTGAGAAGCCGGGGGTTTTGAAAAAGGAGAAGGGTCAGCGGTATGCTGAGAACATAATCACCAGCGGCAACAGGCTTTTGAACATGATTAACGATCTTTTGAATATCGCCAAGATCGAGGCAGGTAAGATGCAGTTGCACCTTGAAGAAATACTTATAGGTGAGGTTTGCAGGACAGTCGTTGGTCATTTTGCGGCACTGACCAGGAAGAAAAAGATTAAGGTTAAACTGATGGTTGAGGACAATATTCCTGCGTTGATGACGGATGGGGGGAAGGTCCAGCAGATACTGTTCAATTTTTTGAGTAATGCGGTTAAGTTTACTCCTGAGGGAGGCAGGATTGAAATTCGTGCGGAGATGCCGGAGGAAAAGACGGTTCGCATCTCTGTTACGGACAGCGGCTGTGGTATTGCCGAGGCCGACAAGGAGAAGATATTTGAGAAATTTCGCCAGGCGGATGGTTCTATAACTCGAGAATCAACCGGCAGTGGTCTTGGGCTTGCGATTAGCAAGGAGTTGGCTGCGTTGTTGGCAGGTAATATAGGGCTTGAAAGCGAGGAGGGTCATGGTTCGACGTTTTGGCTGAGTATTCCTGTAACACTGGCGACTGAGCCGGCATAGGGGGCGGCTTTGTCAGGATTTAGTAAAGCAGTAAAGCAGACGCTCGGAGAGAGCTATTTGACTGGTGAGGCATTTGTTGTATAATGAGCATGCAAAGGACAAGGTGATTTTATGGGTGAAAAATTTGTTAGAGCGATATTCCCTGGCACGTTTGATCCGATTACAAACGGGCATCTGGATGTAATAGAGCGTGGTATGCGGCTGTTCGACGAGTTGATTATCGCGGTTGGTCGCAGCCCGGTGAAGAACCAGCTTTTCAGTCCTGAAGAGCGGGTTGCGATGATAGCGGAGTTGATAGCGGAAATGCCGAGGGTGTCTGTGGAGAGTTTCAAAGGTTTAACGGTGGAGTACGCGGCGAAGAAAAAAGCGGACGTGATTCTGCGCGGGTTGAGAAGCCTGACGGATGTTCAATACGAATTTCAGCTTGCGATGACGAATCGTGCTGTTACAGGTATAGAAACGGTTTTTGTCATGACCAGCGAGAAGTATGGTTTTACGAGTTCTACGCTGATTCGTGAGATTGCTTCACTGGGAGGCAATCTTTCAGAGCTTATACCCGCGAATGTTCATGAGCATTTGAAAGAGCGTTTTAAGCTGTTGAAACGGGCAGGTAACTGAAAGTTTTCTGCCCTTATTATACGAGGTGTTTGCAGGGATTTTGGAGTTTTGCATTGTTTACGGTGAGTATTGAACGACATTTTTGGGCATCGCACCAATTACTATTTAGCGACGGTTCGAAAGAGCCTGCTCACAATCATAACTGGGCTGTTATTGCGGAGGTCAGCAGTGTCGAGGTGGATGATACGGGAGTGGTAATTGATTTTTGTCGTTTTGAGGAGATGGTTGACGAAGTGGTGGCGGAATTTGACAATGCGCGGCTGGAAGGAATTGATTATTTTCGTCGGAACAATCCTTCGGCGGAGAACGTAGCAAGATACGTGTACGAGAAGCTTGAACCGGGATTTCCGGAAGCTGTAAGGCTTGAGTGTGTGCGTGTGGTTGAGGAACGGGGCTGTTCGGCGAAATTCAGCAAATAGGTGAGAAGGTATTTGAGGGTCGTGCTGAATATGACGATATTTAGAAGTAGAGTTTTGATATAGTAACGACAGGGGTAAATCGGGATGCAGTGTCAATCTTGCCAAAAGAAAGAAGCAACTATTCATCTGACTGAGATAACGGATGGTGTTCGCAGCGAGATGCACCTGTGCGAAGAGTGCGCACAAGCCAAGGGGATAGTGGTAAAGAGCCAAATCCCGCTGAATGAACTTCTGAGCACTTTGTTATCGGCACAGCCTGAGGAAGGTGAACTTTTGGGAGAAACGGCTCAGAAGCAGTCGTGTCCTAATTGCGGTTTTTCATTAGATGAGTTTCGGCGGGAAGCGGTCTTGGGTTGTCCATACGACTATGAGTTGTTCGAGGAGGCATTGCTGCCTTTAATCAAAAAGGCGCAGGACGGTCGGACGAGCCATAGAGGCAAGATTCCATCGAAGACACCCGGTGATACCAGGAAGGAGATAGAGCTTTGTGCACTTCGCGAGCAATTGGACAATGCTGTAAAGAACGAGGATTACGAGAGAGCAGCGAAGTTGCGTGACAAAATGAACAAGGTCGAATAAGTTCGTGCAAGTCTATGAAGCTAACCGAGATAAGTGGTGATATAAACACATGGTTTGACGGTTCGGGTCCCATGTCTGATATTGTTATATCTTCTCGCATCCGTCTTGCGCGGAATCTGGCGGGTCACAAGTTTCTAAGTCGCTGTAGTGTTGACGAGAAGCGTGTTATACTGGATAAGCTGAAAGAGGCATTGATGTCCCTGGAGGTCTGCGGCAGGAATTTTTATATCAGCGTGGACGCGGCATCGGATATGGACAAGCATTTTTTGGTTGAAAGACATTTGATCAGTCGCCATCACGCTTTCGGCAAAGGCCCCCGCGGTGTTGTTGTAGCCGAGGGTGAATCCTTCACCGGGATGATTAACGAGGAGGACCATCTTCGGATGCAGGTCATCAAGGGTGGGATGCAACTGAAGCAATGCATCGAGCAGATAAACCGCATCGACGACGGCATTGAAGCGAAAGTTGAATACGCGTTTAGTTGTCGTTACGGCTACTTGACGGCTTGTCCTACGAACATTGGGACTGGTATACGGGTTTCGGTGATGCTTCATCTGCCTGCGTTGAAAATGACGAGCCAGGTTGAGAAGTTTTTCGGTGCTGCACGGGCGATGAACCTTGCGGTTCGTGGCCTTTTTGGTGAAGGCACCGAGGCAGCGGGCGATTTTTACCAAATATCGAACCAGGTCACCCTGGGAGTTTCGGAGGAAGATATAGTTTCGCAGTTCGAGGATTTGATTATCCCGGAAATTGCGGAATACGAACGTGCGGCTCGCAAGCAATTGCTGTCGAATCAGGCAGATGTTCTTGACGACAAGATTTCACGTGCCATGGCCCTGCTCAAAAGCGCTAACCTGATAAGTTCGCAGGAGGCGTTGTTTCTTCTGAGCCATCTTCGTCTTGGTATCAATATGCGTGAGAAGATGGACGTTTCCACTCCGGCGATAGATCGTCTTGTTACACTTGGCGTTGGTGAGAATGCAGGCGGGCTTTCGATTGCGACGATAAACCGTCTTTTCATGCTGACGCTTCCGGCACATCTTCAGTTGAATTACGGCAAAGCTCTGGATGCGACGCACAGAGACGCATTGCGTGCGAAAATTATTCGTTCGGCGCTTGGCCAAAGCAGTTGACAACGGTATCGAGCGGCAAGGCGGATTCTACGGCAATATCAAGCCGAAAACTACTGTTTTTCACTATGTGGTACTGTCTTTGTGCTCGATGCGGCCAGGGGCGTGTCGTAGGTTGCTTATCGTTGGAGCCTGCCAAAATGGCATGATATTGAGGTGGTTTCGATGTACGGGGAGGATATATTCAGGCGTAACTTATTGTAGCGGGTGGTGTTAGGGCATTTGAGGGGCGATTTGTCCCGGCTGGTACGGTTTTTGCTCACATGTATTTGGATGAGATATGTGTGCAAGAAGTTTTGTAATCAACGAAAGGAAATTGATTATGGCTAAGATAATTGGGATAGACCTTGGGACTACGAATTCGGTCGTGGCTGTGATGGAAGGGACATCACCGAAGGTATTGATAAACTCTTCAGGGTCGCGATTGACGCCGTCGGTTGTTGGTTTTACAGACAAGGGCGAACGGCTTATAGGCCAGATTGCCCGTCATCAGCAGGTTACAAATCCTGAGAACACGGTGTTTTCCATCAAGCGTTTTATGGGTCGTCGGCACAATGAGATTTCTGCGGAAGAAAAGATTGTCCCCTATAAGATTATGGGTGGTTCGCAGGAGTTGGTCAAGGTTCAGGTTCGTGGCAAGGAGTACACCCCTCCGGAGATTTCGGCGATGATTCTTCAGGATTTGAAAAAGACGGCGGCGGATTATCTTGGAGAACAGGTAACCAGTGCAGTTATTACGGTTCCGGCATATTTTAACGATTCACAGCGTCAGGCTACGAAGGACGCGGGTAAGATAGCGGGTCTTAATGTCGATAGGATTATCAATGAGCCAACGGCGGCTGCGCTTGCTTACGGGCTTGAGAAGAAGAAGAATGAGAAGATAGCGGTGTTTGATTTCGGGGGCGGGACGTTCGACATATCAATCCTTGATATTGGGGATAATGTATTCGAGGTTCTCAGCACCAACGGGGATACGCATCTGGGGGGTGATGACCTTGACGAAGTATTGATGAACTACCTGGCGGACGAATTCAAAAAGGCCGAGGGCATCGACCTTCGAGCAGACCCGATGGCACATCAAAGGCTTAAAGAGGCTGCGGAAAAGGCCAAATGCGAGTTGAGTACGCAGGTTGAGGCGACGGTAAATCTGCCGTTTATTACGGCTGACGCCTCGGGTCCAAAGCATTTGCAGCTTACTATTACCAGGAGCAAGTTCGAATCGCTTGCGGAGCCGGTTTTCGAAAGGACCAAAAGCCCGTGTTACAAGGCGATAGAGGATGCGAAACTCAGTGCCGCCGATATTGCCGAGGTTCTGTTGGTTGGCGGTTCGACGCGTATTCCAAAGGTGCAGGAGATTGTAAAAAAGATTTTCGGTAAAGAGCCGAATAAGAGCATCAATCCCGACGAGGTAGTGGCGTTGGGTGCGGCGGTTCAGGGCGCGGTTCTGGCCGGCGACGCAGGAGTGAAGGATATTCTGCTTTTGGACGTAACGCCGCTTTCGCTTGGTGTTGAAACACTTGGCGGCGTCATGACAAAACTGATAGAGCACAACACGACGATTCCTACAAGCAAGAAAGAGATTTTTTCGACGGCAGCGGACAATCAGACGACGGTTGATATTCACGTTTTGCAGGGCGAGCGGGGATTTGCACGGGACAATCGCACGCTCGGCAGATTTCAGCTTTCCGAGATTCCTCCTTCGCCGCGTGGGATTCCGCAGATTGAGGTGGCTTTCAATATTGATGCGAACGGCATTTTGAATGTATCGGCGAAAGACCTCGGTACCGGTAAGCAGCAGTCCATTGAGATTAAGTCCAGTTCAGGTTTGAGCGAGGAAGAAATTTCGCAGATGACCAAGGATGCTGAGGCACATGCCGAAGAAGACAAGAAGCAACGAGAAGTAATTGATTTGAAGAACCAGGCAGATCAGTTGGTGTATTCGACAGAGAAGACTCTCAAGGAGCACGGGGAGAAGGTTTCCGGTGAGACTCGGGGTAAGATAGAGAACGCAATCAACAATCTTAAAGAGGTGGTGAAGGGCGAAGATGCCGACGCCATTAGAAAGGCGATTGAGAATCTCGGTACGGCCAGCCAGGAGTTGGGCAAGGTTCTTTACGAGGAGGCTGCAAAGAAGCAGGCAGCTTCAGGTGTGGCCGGCCAAGCCGGGCAGCCGGGGGCATCGGCACCGGAAGGCGAAGGTGAGGCGAAACCGAAGGGCGGCGATGATGTCATTGACGCCGAGTTTGAGGCCAAAGACAAATAGGAAAACAGGACAGTTTTAACTGCCTGGAATTGTTTTGCGGTGTTGACCGCTAAATCGACCGGTGCGAGTGAGTTTTGAGACTTTGGGTGCTCTTGAAAAAAGGTAGACCCATCTCAGAATTGATTTCTTGTGCCGGCAGTTTTTTTGTGAATGTTGTTGAGCGACTGGAAGGGGGCGGGGATGACCATTTGGGGCAGGTCTTATTTACCTATGCAGAAGCGCTGGAAGATGTTTTGGAGTATCTTTTCGTCGATGTTTTGCTGCTCAATACCGGACAGGCCGTTGCAAGCGGCTCTTAGCAACATTGCCGCAATTTCGTCATTTGAGGCTTTTAGTTCGGCAATGGCGGCGGAGATGTGCTCGGTGGCTTCTGTGACGGCCCGTTTGTGACGGGCGGTAAGTGCAGCACCGGAGTTTGCGGTTTCGGATAACTGGTTTTGAATAGGTTTTGTTGAGCCGAATGTCAACTCAACTAATTTGTTACCTATGGTGCTTCGGAGCAACTCCAGACCAGCCTCGGTTATTGTGCTGGTGGGGATGAACCGGGTATCGAATAGTTTGTTAAGTTTTTGAATTTGGCTGGCGAGTGCTTCGTTCGACAGCATATCGGCTTTGGTAACAACGGCTATCACGGCCTGTGGTTCTATGAGTTCGCGGACGGCTATGTCCCGGCGATAATCTGATTTCGAGGCGTCAACACAGAACAGAACCAGAGAGCTTTTCGCGAAGGCTTCGATGGCGGCTTGCTGGGCCAGTTCGTCGAGAATGTTGTCCGGGGATTCTGTGAGTCCGGCACAATCGAACAGGACGCAACGGGAGTGCTTCAAGGTTAGAATGGCTGTTAGTATGTCCCTGGTTGTTCTGTGGCGAGAAGAGACGATACTTCTTTCGGCTGCGAGCAATTTGTTGAGCAGGCTGCTTTTTCCGGCATTGGTGGCACCGGCGATTCCGACCGAGGGCATATCGAGGACCTGTTCGTAGGTGATGCTGCCGGAAAGCAGGTTCTGAAGTTCGTGACGGATACATGTTAGCCTCTGGACAGCCTGTGGGCAGGTTATAAACAGGATGTCTTCGGTGCTAAAGTCGAGTCCTGCTTCGATGAGGCTGAGACAATCCAAAAGTTCGTTACGTAGTTTGGCGGTGGTTTGGGTCAGTCGGCCCTCGAGAAGCTTTTCACAGGCGGCCAACTGGGATCGGTTGCTGCTTACAATGATCTCATTTACGGCTTCGGCCTGTGTGAGGTCCAATTTTGCGTTGAGATAGGCCCTTGCGGTGAATTCGCCGGGTCCTGCCATTCTTACGGGCAAATCGTTGTTTGCCAGCAGGCTTTGCATAAGCGTTTCAATAACGGAGGAATTGGTTCGAATATGAATTTCAGCAACGTCCTGGCCCGTGTATGAATGCGGGGCAAAGAAGAGATAGACTATCGCATCGATTTTCAGGCCTGGACAAACCATAACTGAATAGTGGACAATGCTGTTTTTTTTTGTTGTGATTGGGGGTTTACAGAGGTTTTTCAAGAGCTGGACGGTTTGCCGTCCGGATATGCGAATGATGACCCTTTGGTCTGAAGTGGGCGAACCAACTGCTATAATGGTATCATTGAGCCGGTACATTTTGTGGCTATCGAGCAGAGACTAACACGTCAAAGCAGGAACTTGTCAAGTTTTGTAAAAAGGTTTCGGCTTTTTCTTTTTTACTTTTCCACCGGTCTTTGCAGTTGCAGAGACGAGTTCATGTGCCTCTGCCTGCTCTTTTTCGCGGATGTGTTTTCGAATTACATACTGCTCGATTACTCCTGCGAAGGTGCTGGCCATGATATAGAGATTGACACCTGAAGGGGCCTTGTAGAGTGCGAGCGGGAATATCAGCGGCATCATAATCATCATCATTTTCTGCTGTTGTGCAGCCTGGGGCTTTGCTGAGGCTGCTGCCTGGGTTGGCATGAGCTTCTGCTGGAAGTAGAATGCGACCCCCATCATTATTGGCAGCAGATTGAAGGAATCGAGTTTACCAAGCAGCGGGAGTGTGAAGGCGTGGAATCTGAACAGGGCATCCGGTACAGAGAGGTCTGTAATCCAAAACGGCAAAAAGGGTGCCCCACGAAGCTCGATACTGGTGTAAACGGCGCTCCACAAAGCAATCCAGATGGGCATTTGAACAAACATCGGGAGCATACTGGCAACCGGCGACACTCCCTGCTCGCGATAAACGGCCATCATCTGCTTCTGCAATTCGGCTTTGTTGTTTGCATATTTTTTTCTTACCTCTTCCACCTTGGGGGCCAGTTTGCCCATTTTGCTCATTGAGACCTGGCTCTTTTTTGTGAGCGGGTGGATGGCGATACGCATCATGAATACGAGGATGATAATTACGACGCCGTAATTACCGATGAAGCCGTACATCCACTTCATGACGGCTAATATCCCAAAGGCAAGCGGACGAATGATGGCTGCGGGACAGCAGCATGACATGAAATCAATGGTCTGGACGAAGCCGAGTTTTTTGTATTGTTGGTTCCTGTCGAAGAGGGTTTTGTCTTTAGGGCCGAGATACAGTTGAAACCTGTAGGTTCTTGTGCTGTTTTCCTGGTTTTTCGGTGCAAGAGTGGTTGTGGCAATTCCAAGATGGGCGGCGACGTTTTCGTCACCAGTGTTTTTTTGACCATCGGGATCATAGAATCGTCCGGTTTTATTCTTGGCCCAGTTGCAATAAGAATCCCCCTGGTCGGGAAGGGGCACGAGTATCGCAGCGAAGTACTTGTTGGTGACGGCGGCCCAGAGGAAGTTGCCCCCATTTTTCTTTAAGGGCTTTTCATCGAAGGTCATCTTGTGGTTGAACTTGTTGATGGCAAGCCTTGTACTGGAAACCTGGCCTTTGTCATCTGCATAGCCGGCAACTACTTTTCGCATATCGCTTCTGACAGCTTCTCTGCCCATTCCGAGTGGGCCGTTAATGTTGAATTGGATCTCTTGGTCAAGGCTGGAAAGACTGTCAATGGTTATGTCGCATTGGAGTTGATAGCTGGCTGGGAATAGGGTGTATGCCTTGGTGAGTTCGATAATGCTTTGACCTGCCGGGTCCTTGATTGAAGCCTTGAAACGAGCGGTTCTGGAACCGTCATCGTTTTTCTCCACGCCGATGGTATTCCAGCTTAACAGGTTAAGACTGAGCTGCCTCAGTTGGTTAACCAGGGTAAATCTATCATTCGCCAGGGACATAACATTGCCGGCGATGGGCGAGAGTATCACCAGGGGTTTCGGGTTGTCCGGGTCGCGGTTGTCAAACCCATGTTTTTCGCCATTACTGAAGGTGGCCTTTTTGATTGAGGCGCCTTTCGAACTGAGTTGCAACTGAAACTTGAATCCGATTTGTGGGTCTTCGGTGCAGGGGTCCTGTGCTCCGAGGATAATTGTTTGTTCGGGGCCGCCGTCGGCCCTGAAGTCGGCAGTGATGGCTGGGGCCGACGCAACTGCCGGCGGTCCAGGTTTGTTTGGTTCGGTACTGCTATCTTCGGCAGTGGTGCGTTGTAGAAGGATGCAGGCTTTTTTGCAGGCCGGGCCATTATCGAATAGACCCGAATCAACTACAAGCAAGCCGCAGAGTGCCAGAAAAGCTACGATTATCAGAATTGAAATGGTTTTCATAATTCAATTAACCCGCATTTATCGGCAGTTTCGGCTTATCTTCCTTCGAAAAGGCGGTCGGCCTGGAAATTATCCAGGCGGGCGATGGCCTTTATTTTCTTTGCGGTAGTCTCAATGTCATAATCGAGCCTGACGAAGTGGATTTGGTTGTCCTCGACATAGACGTAGCTCGACCTCTTGTTTTTATCCCTGGGCTGGCCGACCGAACCAATGTTTATAATTGCCTTTTCCTTTTCGACTATCGGATAGACATTCCCGAGTTCGTCCGGCAAATAGAAGTCCGGCTCATCAAGAAAGATTCCGGGCAGATGAGTATGTCCGACAAAACAAATATGTTTTACACGTTCGAAAAGCAGTCTGACCTTCAAAGGATTCGTGTACACATCGTCCGGGAAGATGTACTCGTTTATTGGTCTTCTTGGTGAAGCGTGCAGGAAATCAATGACTGCTGCGGTTGGGCCGAGTTTTGCTTTGAGCGTGCGTTTTACAGGCAGTTCCCCGATGAAACTCCAGCGTTTTGAGCGTAGGTCGTTCGCCTGTTCGGCCTCGAGGACGCTTCTGGTCCAGAAGCTGGCCTGTTCGGCTCCATAGTTGAAGTTCGTTGGCTCGTAGAAAACGGCATAGTCGTGGTTTCCCAGGACGCACCATTCAGTCTTTTGCATAACCAGATCCAAGCACTCTTTCGGGTTTGGCCCGTATCCGACGACGTCCCCGAGGCAATAGATGGTCTCAATTCCGCGGTTCTCAATATCCTTTAGAACCGTGGTCAGCGCCTCAAGATTGGCATGTATATCACTTATTACTGCAAACATACGAGAGAGATTACGCAAAAAGCTGAAAAAGTAAAGGAAAAACCACGGCGGAGTATCAAACGCCATGTTATTACACGCTTCTGCCGGCTTAAAGTGCACCCAGGTTGAGTTTTGTGGGTTTTTTGGCTTTACGCGTGGGTGCCTGCACGATAAGCTATGTGCTCTGAGTTTTTAAGTTTGAGGTGCCAAGTCGTGGATGCAGGTCTTCTTGAGACACGCGGGCTGGTGAAGAAATATTCCGGCCGAGTGGTTGTGAACAAGATATCGATTACTATCGGTCATCGCAGCATTGTTGGTCTTCTTGGGCGTAACGGTGCGGGCAAAACAACGACCTTCAGGATGATTATGGGGATGGTTACGCCGAACGGAGGGTCGGTGCTTTTTTCTGGGCGTGATATTACGAAGCTTGCGATGTACAAACGCGCGAGGTTGGGAATCGGCTATTTGTCCCAGGAGCCGAGTATCTTTCAGCGGCTCAGTGTCAGGGAGAATCTGTATGCAATTCTTGAAACGATGTCTATCACCAGGCGTGAGCGGAACCACAAGGCCGATATGCTGATAGAACACTTTGGTCTGAGTGAGGTTGCACATAGCCAGGGGAGATTTCTTTCGGGCGGCGAACGAAGAAAGCTTGAGATTGCGCGTGCAATGGTTACGGATCCATCGCTGATACTTCTGGATGAGCCTTTTAGCGGTGTAGACCCGATTGCGGTGGGCGATTTGCAGCATGAAATCCGACGGCTGGTTGCGGCCGGCGTTAGTATTCTTATTACAGACCACAATGTTGAAAGAACACTTGAGGTTGTCAACAAGGCGTATATTATTGATCACGGGCAGGTTATTGGTGCTGGTAAGCCGTCGGAGATAGTTCGCAGCGAGGTGGTTCGGCAGCATTATCTTGGGGATATATTCGAAGGTAATGAGTTCGACAAGCGACAGGAGGTTTCTGGATAAACGGCGTTACCGGGTGTTGTTGGAGAACAAAGAAATGATAGACGTTGGAAAATGCCGGATGACGCGATATCCGGCGCACGTACTTGCAGGACTGGCTGAACCGATCGAGAAGATTGATGAGAATGTGCGGCAATTAGTCGAGAAAATGACGGACATGATGATTGATAACAAGGGCATCGGCCTGGCGGGGCCGCAGGCTGGGGTTGGGCTTCGGCTATTTATCATCTCGCTTGATGGCAGCAGAGAATCGGTCAGGGTATACATTAACCCTACGGTAACGACGAAGGGCGATGAGGTGCTGCAAGTGGAGGAAGGATGTCTGTCGGTGCCCGGGATTTATACGAAGATTCGCAGATACAAGCATTGCAGTGTTACCGCAACCGGCCTTGACGGCAAAAAGTTTACCGATGAGGCTGAGGGGCTTTATGCAAGGGCGCTGCAGCATGAGTATGACCATCTGGAGGGGTTGACCATCGTAAACCGTATGGGCCAGGCAGCTAAAATCACGCATCGAAAACAACTGAAGAGACTTTGCGAAAAAGAATAGAGTATCGCGGCCATATTACTGGAAGTATAAGCATCGAGCGAGCAGTATGGGGGCAGGTATGAAGATAGTCTATCTCGGCAGTGGTGATTTTGGTATCGAGTGTTTGAATGTACTTGCGGGGTCGCAGCACAGCCTTGAGTTAATTGTTACTCAGCCGCCGGCCCCTGCCGGGCGAGGCAGAAAGTATCGCCCGACACCCGCAGCGAAATGGGCGCGGCAACACTCCGTTGCGTTTATCGAGCCGGCGAACGTCAATGCGTTCGAGGTGATTGAGCATATCGGTGCATTCAAGGCGGATTTGATTGTGGTGGCGGCTTTCGGTCAGAAGATAGGAAGTGAAATTATATCGATGGCTCCGAAGGGTATCATAAACGCACATGCATCTCTTGTGCCGAAATATCGTGGTGCAGCCCCGATAAACTGGGCGATAATTAACGGTGACAGTGAAACCGGTGTCAGCATAATCACGGTGGTTGAGGCGATTGACAGCGGTGATATTCTGGCACAGGTCAAAACCGATATAGGTTTAGACGAAATGGCAGGGCAACTGCATGACAGGCTTGCTAAACTTGCTGGGCCACTTGTTTTGGATACTATCGAGGCAATTGGAAGTGGCAATGCAACTTACGCCAAGCAGGACCATTCGAATGCGACACCAGCACCGAAGCTAAAGAAATCGGATGGTTTTCTGGACTTTTGCGAACCTGCCGGGGACTTGCGAAACAGGATACGGGGATTGTGGCCACATCCCGGCGCTTCGGCTGTTTACACTTCGAGCAAGACGGGTAAGTCGCAACAGGTAACGATAGCAATGGCGGAAGTAGTTGAGCACGACAATCCTTCGGCCCTGGCGGCTGGAGCGCTGGATGCGAATCTGGATGTTATTTGTGGCAAGAACGCCCTTAGGATTACAAGTATCAAACCCGCAGGTGGTTGCGTTATGGATTTCAGATCCTTTGCCAACGGCAGGCAAACCAGCAGCGGGGATGTATTTACGAAAATAAATTGACCGGTTCAGCGGTTAGTACAGGCTCTACCGAGAGAGAACGTGCAACAATTAAAGTTTTCTGCAGCAGGTTGCCGATTAGAGAATCAAGGCAGTGGATATGGTGTAACGGGTGAATACAAAACAACCTGTCGGTTTTATCGACGGGTGGATGAGCAAGTCATATCCGGAAATTCAATTCACGGCTTTTCCACAAATTCGAGTTACGTTGTGCAAAAGCTGTTCAAAACAATTTTTTTTATAGCGTAACTTCAATGCAGACCACAGGCTTTGCGGAGTGGAAAAGAAATTCTTAAAAACGCTATTGATAAGCTCTGCCACCGGTGAATAATAACTTGAAAACGTGTTATCAACCGACGATATAACTATCAATCTTAAAGGGGAGACTGCGATGCAGAGCACAATCAAGGATGAACGGACTTGCTCGGCAGAAGATCAGGTTAATTCAATTAATGAAGCTCTTGCCCAAAGAATTGGCGCCCAAAAATTCCGGATATGGTTTAAGAACTCGACGAAGCTGTCGCTGAATGAAGGTTATCTGAAAGTTGGTGTTCCAAACCTTTTTATGGCAAGTTGGCTGGAGAATCATTTTCTGGAACACATAAACGATGCGGCCCGGAGTACGATAGGGGTTAGCCCCAAGATTACTTTCTCGATTGATCCTGAATTGTCCGGGCAGCATAGGAGGAACCGGCTTGATAACCAGACGCAACCGACGGAGAAAGGCCGAGTGCGGACTGGCGGCAGAAGATTGCAACCAGGAAAGAATGCTCGGGGGAAATGGCTGAAACTGAGCCTTGACACATTTGTTGTTGGCTCGTCGAATCAGCTTGCGTACAACGCGGCAAAAGCAGTAGTGAACGAAGAGCAAAGCCCGTTTAATCCGCTGTTTATTCATGGAGGGTACGGGGTCGGCAAAACACACCTGCTGCAGGGGATTTGCAATTCTGTACGTACGGTGAGGCCTCAGACAAAGTGGTCATATTTATCAGCGGAGGACTTTGTGAATCAATTCGTGCTGGCCTTGAAGACAAAAAAGCTGGAGGCTTTTCGGTGTCGTCTACGGCAAATGGACTTGTTGGTAATCGACGACATCCACTTCCTGGCCAGCAAGCCGTCAACGCAGGAGGAATTTCTGCATACGTTTAATACAATTAGTTTGGCCGGCAAACAGGTTGTGATGGCGTCGGATGCGCATCCTAAGATGATAGGTCAGCTTTCCGAGAAGCTTGTGAACCGGTTTGTCTCGGGGATGGTTGTTAAGATTAATTCCCCTGATTTTCAGACGCGTTGCGAAATCTGCAGGCAGTACGCAGTGACGATGCACAAGGAGATTGGGGAAAGCGTTATCCACTACATTGCGGAGAATCTTCGGACGAATGTTCGTGAGCTTGAAGGTGCACTGCTGAAGTTGATAGCTTTTTCGTCTCTTCAGAACAAAAAGGCGTCGCTGTCGATGGCGCGTGAAGTTTTGGCAGAGCATCTTGCAAGGACTGATCCGATCGTTCACATATCAGATATTGAGTCGGTGGTGGCGAGGTATTTCGGGACAACTCCGGCGAATATACATTCGGCGAAAAAGGACAGGACAGTGGCTTTGGCGCGGCATTTCAGCATGTATTTAGCGAGGAAGCATACGCGGATGTCGTCGTCGGAGATCGGCAGATTCATGGGCGGTAAAAACCATGCGACGGTTCTGCTGGCGTGCAGGAAGATTGAATATCTGGTCAAGCAGAATTCAGAACTTCACTGGTCTGGTTCCACGGGAAACAGGGTCTCCAAGGCAAGAAGCATCGTTGCGAAGCTGGAAGAGGACGTTGCGTGCTGATTATCATGTATCTGCGGCTTGATCGGTATTGGTGCGTTTGCGGGGGTTAAAAAAGACGAACGGGATGAGAATCAAAACTGCGCCGGCTGCAAAGAGCATTTTTCTCCGGCGTGGTTCGCTGCACCGGATGATCCAGCGTGGTATTTGCGGTTCATTTAGTTGGGGGCTGGAGTTTTCGGTCAATGCTTTTCTGGCGGCGTCGAGTTGTTCCGGTGTGAGTTTAGGGTAGACCGTGTCGTCCGCCTGGTGCCTGGTGCCGAGGGTGGCGGGTGCTATACGCTCGATTAGGTTGGGGTCTCGCTGAAGTGCATTTATGAGCGCGTCGTAATCAGCGTTCAATGATTGCAGTTGTTTCAGCGAATTTGCGACGGAGTTTAGAAGCTGTTTGTTCTGGTAGTGGCGGAGTAAATCGTCGCAGATTGCGGCGCCGCCCATTGCTGCAACTCCGATGCCGGAAAAGACCACAAAAAAGAGCGTTCTCAGGAGATTCTGCGTTCGCATAACCCCAACAGTTTTTCGCCGACAGCAGCGGTAAAACCGCATACCATCCGCTGTTTCGATTTTATTCGAACATAAAACCGGCGTACCGCGCGGCTGCACCAAGTGATTCGTTGATTCTAAGCAGTTGATTGTATTTGCAGATTCTGTCAGTTCGGCACAGTGAGCCGGTCTTTATTTGGCCTACACCGGTGGCTACAACGAGGTCGGCAATAGTGGTGTCTTCGGTTTCGCCGCTTCGATGGCTGATGACGGCTTTCCATCCGGCTCTTTTTGCCATATTGATTGCTTTGAAAGTTTCTGTAAGGGTTCCAATCTGGTTTAGCTTAATCAGGACGGAATTTGCGCAATCGAGCTTTATTCCCTTTGCTATGCGTGTGGTGTTAGTTACGAACAGGTCATCGCCGACAAGCTCGACGGATTTACCGAGCTTCTTGTTTAGTTTTGTCCAACCGGCCCAGTCGTCCTCGGCCAGGCCATCTTCGATTAAGATGATGGGGTACTTTGCGACCCAATCAGCCCAATGTTGTATAAGTGCATCGCTGGAGATTTCTTTCCTGGGGTTGGACTTGAAGAATTTGTATTTTTTTGTTTTGGCGTTGAACATTTCACTCGATGCCGGGTCAAGTGCGATGGCAATATCTTCTCCGGGTTCGTATCCTGCTTTTTTAATCGCTTCGAGGATGACTTCGACGGCTTCTTCGTTGCTCTTGAGTAAAGGTGCAAAGCCGCCTTCGTCGCCGACGGATGTAGCATAGCCTTTTTTGGCCAGGACGCTTTTGAGTGTGTGGAAGACTTCTGCGCCCATTCTCAGGGCATTTGGAAAGTCTTTGGCTCCGACCGGCATAATCATGAATTCCTGGAAGTCAACATTGTTGTCGGAGTGCTTTCCTCCGTTCAGGATGTTCATCATTGGAACAGGCAATATATCTGCGTTGCAGCCGCCGAGATATCGGTAAAGCGGCATGTCAGCAGAATCGGCTGCAGCCTTTGCCGCGGCCAGTGACACGCCCAGTATCGCGTTTGCACCGAGTTTACCCTTGTTTGGGGTTCCATCGAGTTCAATCATCAACTGGTCGAGGTCCTGCTGATTGGCAGCGTCGCAGCCCAGGATTTCCGGTGCAATGACTTCGTTTACATTCTTAACGGCACCTGCAACACCTTTGCCGAGGTAACGCTTCGCTTTTTTATCGCGAAGTTCGACGGCTTCGTAGGCACCGGTGCTTGCGCCTGATGGCACAGCGGCCCGGCCGAAAGATCCGTCGTCCAGCAATATGTCGACTTCGACGGTTGGATTGCCGCGTGAATCAAGTATTTCTCTGGCCGTCACGTCAATAATGGTCGTAAACATCACAATCATCCTTTCACTGAGCTTTATGCAAAACTGCTGTTCTATGTAATTCGTGATTTGTGGCAGAGCGTAACCACTTTCGGCCTGTACGTCAAGAACTGATTGGGATAAATTGGTTCAAAGGGCATATTGCCGCTTGACATAATGTGTCGTCAGCGGTAAGCTTCTCAAGCAGGAATTGTATGTTCGTACTGGAGCTTTACACGACCGAGTTTTTTTGAAAAACGCCATTTTAGGAGGTTCTGCAATGGCCAAGAGAATCGAGGCGATTTGCCTGCCCAGTATAAGAAAAGCTACGCCGAAAGCACCTGTGATCGGGGTTTACGCCACCAGTGATCCGCGAATTACAAAAGATGACAGGATCAGGTGTCAACACATCGTGAAAATGGCCGCTGACTGTATCAGCGGTACTGTTATACTTCCAGATAAAACCGCTGTACCAGTCGTGTATTCGAGCATCCTCGTTGACGGCGAGCCGCAGGCGGACATAGTAGCCCGGCAGTTCCGCAAGGCAGGCGTGGATATTCTTGTCTGTATGCCTGATACGTGGGCTTTTCCGCAGTTGACTACGATTTCGCTGCTGCAGCAATTTCCCAAGGACACACCGATTAATATCACCTGCGGCAACAGCGGCCCCAGGCCCGGTGTTGTTTATGCGCACGCGACAGCCGGCGCACTTGCCCAGTATGGCAGGATGGTCTCACTGAACGTCGGCACATGGCCCGATACCGGCAGCGACCCACAAATGACTGAGAATACGGCAAAGAACCTTATCGACTGGTGCTATGGCGCGGTGACGGCTGTTGCCCTGCGGGGCCGGCGGGTTGTGGTTTTCGGGCATGATTCGATGGGTATGGAGACGGCCCTTGCTCACGTGATTCCATGCAGAAACACGTTTGGTATTGAAATTACGCGGCTGGATATGAAGCTTCTGGCGGATATGCTGACGAAAAAGGCCTATAATGAGAAAGAGCTTAAACAGCTTCGCGGCTGGATTAACAAATACGTTGGCAAGCGTCTTGAATTGCGGGATGAGGCCGACAGCGAAAGATTCGATATGAGCCTGGCGATGTACCTGATTGTCCGTGACATCATGGCTGATCTGAATGCGGTTGGGGGCGGCTTTATGAGCCAGCTTGAATGGGGCAGCGATTATCGCGGGATACCATTGCCCGTTGCCGATACTATGGAATCGCTCTTTAACAGCACATTCGACCATGCAGGGCGTAAGGCACCGACTCCGTATGCTACCGAAGCCGATGTGCAGGGGCTTTTGACGATGCTGTTTCTGACATATCTCAGCGGAGGTAATCCACCGCTGTTTATGGACTTTAGGAAGGTCTGGGAGGGCTGGGAAATCCAGGCCCTTGCCAAGAAAGTTGGCGTTAAGGTAAAGGACAAGAAGGCCGAGTGGTATACTAAGGGCCTTGTTGACGGTGACAACTCCGGCAGCGCTTCCTTCGACTGGGCGGCAAAACCCGGCAGTTCAATCAGGGAGATTATGAGCGGTGTCTCCATGCCGCTGGCAGGTACTGATTACTTCCCCGGCGGCGGAAACGCGGTGACATTTATGACTCCAGCGGGGATTGAGGCAATCGCAGGGCGAATCGCTTACAGCAGTCTTAGTGGCATGTTCAGCATGATATGGGATGAGGCTTATACGACCGAGGTTCCAGCGAAGCTCGCGGAGACAATGTGTGATTTGACAACACCGATTTGGCCGCATACTTTCATCATTCCGAAGTACGCGACGATGACAGAATACAAGCAATATCCACCGGCGAACCATCTGCATATGACGTGGAATCTGCCTGTGGCTCGTCTGCAGCACTGGATGGATTTGACGGGTGTGTTGAGCGTGACGCCCTGGGCGGCCAGACCTGCATTTATTGAAGGTGTTGACAGGCCTCAGCCTTTAGTGCATTTGATTAACGGCGGCGAGAATGCTTATAAGCAAATGGTAGTCAAACGGTAGTTTACTGAACAGGTATTTTGCCGGATACACCTAAATTGCGTAATGTGGCAATCGGCAGGCGACGGTCTGCCAGATTGGCAGAATCGCCGAAGCTTTCGGTTGCATAACCTCCTGTAAATCAAGTGGTTATGTGATTTTTGCGCGGCTGGGCACGCTTTTTGCACTTTGTTATTGCGAGTTTGCAACAAGTGCGTGAAGTGTTCGAAGGGAATGAAAGATGAAGTTCGATAAATTCACATTAAAGGCCCAGGAGGCGCTTGCGACGGCTCAGCAGATTGCGATGGCCAAATCGCATACGGTTCTTTCTGCGCTGCATCTTCTCAGCGCCGTTTGCAGTGACGATGAAGGTGTTGTGGTAATGATTCTCAAGAAGATGGGTGTGGATATTTCGCGGCTGAACGAGATGACGCAGAGTGAACTGAGCCATCTGCCGCAGGGCAGCAGTAATGCACAACTTATGCCGGACCCGGCGCTGAACCAGGTTGTTCTCGATGCACAGAACCGCGCTGATGCGATGGGCGATGAATACCTGAGCGTTGAGCACTTGTTTATCTCGCTTGCGGCGGTGCAAAGTGACGCCAGGGAGATTCTGAGCCTCAATTCAATCACACCCGAACAAATCGAAAATGCCCTGAAGGAAATCCGGGGCGGAGCAAAAATAACCGACCCGAATCCCGAAGATAAATACAAGGCCCTGGAACGTTATGGTATTGACCTTCTTGAGATGGCGCAAAAGGGAAAGCTTGACCCTGTCATAGGAAGGGATGAGGAAATCCGCCGATGCATGCAGGTGCTGAATCGTCGAACGAAGAATAATCCGGTGCTGATTGGTGAGCCGGGTGTGGGCAAAACTGCAATTGTCGAGGGGCTTGCCCAGCGGATACTGGCCGGTGACGTTCCGATATGTTTGAAAAACAAGAGAATTATCGCGCTGGATATGGGGGCACTCATCGCCGGGACAAAGTTCAGAGGCGAATTTGAGGACCGCCTCAAGGCTGTCTTAAAGGAGGTAATCGGCGCCGAAGGGCAGATTATTCTCTTTATTGATGAGCTTCACACCGTTGTTGGCGCCGGTAAAACCGAAGGCTCTGTCGATGCAGGCAACCTTTTGAAGCCGTCGCTTGCGAGGGGCGAACTGCGATGTATCGGGGCCACCACCATTGATGACTATCGGAAATATGTCGAAAAAGATGCCGCACTTGAAAGGCGTTTTCAGCCTATTACTGTTAATCCACCCAGTGTGGAGGAAACGATAGCGATTCTTCGGGGGCTTAAAGCCCGTTACGACACGCATCATGGCGTTCGAATTACGGATTCGGCCCTTGTGGCAGCGGCGACTTTGTCGAACCGTTACATCTCGGACCGGTGGCTTCCCGATAAGGCTATAGATTTAGTTGATGAAGCCGCATCGAAGCTGCGAATTGAAAACGATTCGCTGCCGGCTGAGCTGGATTCTATTCGAAGAAAGATTATGCAGCTTCAGATTGAGCGTGAGGCATTAAAAAAGGAAAGTGACAACGCGAGTAAGGAGCGATTGGGCAATACCGAGAAGCAGTTGGCCGAGCTCAAGAAACAGGACAAGGAACTTTCCGGGCAGTGGGAAAGTGAAAAAGGTGACATTGACCGGATTAAGCAGCTTAAGAAGCAAATTGAAGAAGCCCAAATGCAGTTTGATACTGCGCAGCGTAACGGTGACCTGGAGACAGCGGCTCGTTTGAAGTACGGCACAATTGCAGATATTCAGAAGCAGTTGCAGGAAAAGGAGGCTGAATTGGCACAATCCGGCAACGGCAAGATAATCCGCAACGAGGTCACCGAGGAACATATCGCCCAGGTTGTTGCCAAGTGGACGGGGATACCAGTTGCCAGGCTGCTGACGGGCGAACGCGAGCGTCTGATGAAAATGGAAGAGGCGATTCGCACAAGAGTGGTAGGCCAAGATGAGGCGGTGTCGGCGCTTTGCAACGCAGTTCGCAGAAACCGTGCGGGCCTCGGCGAGGCGAATCGTCCGATAGGTTCGTTTTTGTTTCTTGGGCCTACAGGCGTTGGCAAGACGGAACTTTCGAAAGCGCTGGCGGATTTTCTCTTTAATGACCCCAGCGCGATGGTTCGGATTGATATGAGCGAGTTTATGGAGCCTCACTCGGTTGCACGACTTATTGGTTCACCTCCGGGATATGTTGGGTATGAACAGGGAGGTCACCTAACCGAGGCGGTTCGCCGAAAACCTTATTCGGTTGTTCTGCTGGATGAGATAGAAAAGGCTCATCCGGAGATTTTCAATGTGCTGCTGCAGGTATTTGATGATGGCAGGCTGACCGACGGCAAAGGCCGAACGGTCAATTTCACCAATACCGTCGTGATAATGACCAGCAATATAGCAAGCCAGGACATCCAGGAGTTGACTGAACAAGACAGTGCCGACTGGGAGATTGAGGCGCATGTCAAGGATGCATTGAAGCAGGTATTCAAACCGGAGTTTTTGAATCGTATTGATGAGGTAATTGTATTTCATATTCTCGACAAAGAGCACCTGCAGAAGATAGTCGACATTCAGCTTGGGTACCTTGGCGAAAGGCTGGCGGCCCGGCATCTGCAGGTCGAGTTTACAGATGAGGCACGCAGCCAGATTATGGACGAAGGTTACGACCCTGTTTATGGCGCCAGACCCCTGAAGCGAGTGATCCAGCAGCGAATAGAGAATCCGTTAGCGGCGCAGCTTCTTTCGGGCGAGTTCACCGACGGTGACACCGTGAAAATCGATGCCAACGCTCATAAATTTATCCTCGGAAAAGCCTGATACCGCCAAGGTGTGTGCAACTTTTTAGACTGCGAAGGTACAAAGGCCAAAGAAAAAAATATCGTAAAGGCGATAAAACTGTTGACTTTTAAGCTGAATTGAGCCAAAGTTTAATCAGTCAGGTTAAGTCGGCACCGGGTCCATTTGCTCGGCATTTTTTTGCCTTGTGAGGACTTCGGCACTTATTTTTCGCAGGGTTTTTCTATAATCGAGTATGCCTGCGAGTTCGTCGCCGTTTTGGCCTTTTACTACGACGAGGCTTTCGAGATTATATTTTTGCATGCGGTCCATGGCTTCGGCGAGCGGTTTATCGGGTGTTGTCTTATCGATAACGGGCTCAGCAACATCGCATGCGAGCAGCCATGCGGCGACGTCGCGGTTGGCAAACATGTCCTTGATATTCGGTATCGTGATTATTCCGGTCAGTTTGGAATTGCTGTCTACGACGGAATAATGGGTGGTGTCGCTGGTGCTGAAGACGTCGAGTATCTCGGGCAGTGAGAGGTCCTGTGGGATGGTGGTGGGGTTCGAATCCATGACGTCATTGACTGAGTATGCCTTTATGAGGTCTTCTTCAGTGACGTTCATGCCGACTTCGCCGGCCTTTTTGACTCCGATCTTTACGAGGATTGGTCCTATAATTTCCATGAGGAATGTCGCTGTCATTACAACCATGATGATGGTATGGCCGAGGCTTGAGTTGAATTGCTGGCCTGCGAGGATTGCAAGGCCTATCGCAACTCCAGCCTGTGGCAGCAGGCAGATTCCGAGGTATTTCCTGACAACGGCTGGTGCGCCCGAGTACTTGGCGCCGAACCATGAGCCGGCGATTTTGCCGGCGGCCCTGAAGATGGTGAAGATGACAATCATTGCAATCATCCAGAGTGCCAGTTGGCCGAACTGCATATGGGCGCCCGCGAGGACGAAAAACGCGACATAAACCGGTGGGGTGAATTTCTTAACGAGTTCGAAGGTGTACTTGCTCTGTCGGGGCATGAGGTTGGCGATGGTTATTCCGAGAGTCATTGCGGGCAAAATAGGGTCTATTTTGGGTATCATCGAAACACCCACGACCAGCAGGAGGCAGCTAATGGCAAATTCGAGTATTTTGTCGTCTGCCCTTACAAACTTCAGGAGATAATAGAGCGTGACTCCGGCGAGAAAGCCGAGAACAATAGCACCGACGATTTCCCCGAGCAGTGCAAGTACGGTCATTATGATGGAACCGTCGACGTTGCCGATGAGTGCTTTTGCACCGGTCGCTGCTGCACGGTATAGAAGCAATGCCAGGGCGTCATCGAGTGCGACGATGGCCAGGACGGCCGCAGTCAGGGGGCCCCTGGTTTTGTATTCCCACAGCACATTTACGGTCGCGGCAGGAGCTGTTGCCGAGGCAATTGCGCCGAGCACCAGTCCTACGGCGATTGATGTCTCCAGGCTGTAGTCGAGAACGAGCATGAGAGCAGCCGAGGCTACAGTTACGAGAAAGAATGCTCCGAGGCCCTGGGCGAACAGAATTATGAAGAATTGCCTGCCGTATTTCTTGAAGACATCGACCCGCAGTTCGCCTCCGATCATGAATCCAATCAGGCCCAGCGCGAACATTGTAAAAGGCTCGAGGCTCTCGATAGTTTTGAGTGAGATCAGGTCGAAGACATCGCCGAGGATTATTCCTGCGAGGATACAGCCGACGACCTGTGGGATGTGGCATTTCTGGCAGAGTTTTGAGGCGAAAGTTCCGGATAATATGACCAGCCCGAAAAGCACTGCCGGGTTCAGGAAGCTATAATGGTCGGCATTAGTAGTACTGGCAAGTAATTCGAACATAGCTTAAGTTACGCCCAGGCTCTCACAATTAGATATTAGAATTTGCCCGGCTGGATCGGGTATTCTTGACTCTGATACTGTATCTGCTATTTTATCGGCTATTTGCTTTACAGGCAACAGCTTAGGCCGAAGCGGCTGGTTCATTGTTCGTTAACCTCACTCATCCGTTGATTCCAACATTTCCCCACCCAGCCGCTTCAGCCGGTCCTCGACTTCATCCTCTTCTATCCCCATCTCAATAATCAAGAAGAACCGCCCTCCCCCTCAAACCACTTCCGCGCGCGCAGAAAACAGGGGGCGCTGCCGGCGCCCCCTGAAAATCACAATAAAACAAGAAGTTGCCATATTAACTTACGAAAGAACAAACACTCCTATCCCACATACAACAGCACCTATACGCTACTTCCCTCGTTTATTACCCAAATCCATCTGCCCCTATCACCCCGCTTCCCAATTCACACCCCTTGTCTCTATTTTCCCCTGTAACGACAAATAACCCGTTTGCACAAGATTGTTGCAATTGGGGTGGGATGGGGGTATCATGGCGGGGACGATTTAACGGTAATTGAAGTGTGTTTATACAAAGGAGGCAGTGATGCTAACACCTTCAAGAGTAAGGGTTTATGTTATCGTGTTGGCCGTGCTTGGCGTGGGTCAGGTGGGGTTGGCCGAGTTGGTGGATGATTTCAGCGGGCCTCAGACAGGCAGTTGGGCACCTGCACGGTGGTGGGATGATTACGCGTGCAGAGGCAGGTTGGTGCTGTCGGGTGATAAGGCTCCGAAGCTTGATATTGCGTTTTCGAGAGGCCAGCGTGAGAAAGAGATAATTGCGGCCGGCGGTTTTGTAGTCGAAGTCGATATTCCGGAGGTAAGGGGTTCGGCGGCAATATGCATCGGGTCGGCAGATTTCCAGAAGAAGGGTATAGCAGTTGTGGTGCAGGCTGACAACAGCAGTGCCAAGGACAAGCTGTACGTTAACGGCCAGGCTATCGAGATTTCGGCTGGCTATGAAGTCGGGCAGAAGGTTCGCATAGAATTTGACATGAAAGATTTTGAGAAAAGTACTCAGGGGCAAATCAGCGTTTATTTCGGTGGGGTGGAAGTTGTTTGCGAGCAGCCTTTCCAGTGGAAGAAGTCTCCGCTTGGTTTCTTCCTTGCAGCGAGGGAAGGCCGTGCCATTTTTGACAATCTGTTCCTGTCTGTCGCGCAGCCGACGATTGAGTTTTCGCAGTCGGCCTCTGCCGGCACTGAGCAGCAGTCGAGCGTTCTTGTTGATGCAGTTCTTTCGCATGCAGAGCCGGGTCAGAAATACTCGGTAGACTACTCGGTTTCGAGTAAGACCGCCAAGGGCGACGGAGTTGATTACGGTCTTAAGGGCGGCACGATTGTTTTTCTGCCTGGCGAGAGCCGCAAGACCATAAGCATGATGATAGCCGACGATGGTGTTAAGGAAAACGATGAGGTCGTGACATTGAAGCTTGGCAATGTGCAGGGCAATGTGGTTCAACTTGGCAGTAAGGCTGCGTATTCGCATACTATTGTTGGTGAGTTTCCGCTGGTGCAGTTCGAAAATCCGAGCCTGGTTGTACCCGAGGACGGCAGCGATGTGCACGTAAATGTTGTGCTGAGCCATCCATGCAAGCGTCAGGTAATTGTTGGTTATGAACTGGTTGATGGAACGGCCAAGGCGGGGCAGGACCTTCGTGTTCCGGCGGGCCAGCTCGTGTTCGAGCCGGGTCAACTCTCCAAGTCCGTGACGGTGGACGTTATTGACGACAGCGACAGCGAGAATTCTATTAATGAGACGGCATTGGTTCAACTTTCCGCTTCGAATAACTGCGCTCTCGGCGAGAACAGTAAACTGAATGTTGAAATTATCGACAACGAACCGTGGATTGAATTCGATGGGAGTATGTGGATATGCGGCATGGATAAGCATGCAAAGGTTAAAGGGCAAAATGTGCTGCGGGTAAACGATAAGGGTCAACTGGAATGGGCTGCAACTTATGGTGACATTCTGTATGCGAAGCTTCCGGTCAAGAGTGTCGATGAGAAAGCTGAGTATGGATGGCTTTATAAAGGAGAGGGTAATGCTACTGGTTCTTATGTTGAGAATATATGCGAAAGGTACGGTTCGGGCGACCTGAGGGTTGCGATGCTGGATTTGGGCGATAAATCGATGTCGTTGGAGAAACAATACACTCGAAACGACGAGATATTCTGCGGAAGCAGAGGCTACCAGGCGAGGCTGTCTCCACATGTACCGACGGACCAGCGGGCGGACAAGTGGGCGACACGAGTAACTCCCAACGGCGGCAACTGTCACAGTCCTGTTGACTGGGGCGGCTGCTGGGGTTTTGAAACATACTATAACGGCCATGGCGTACCGGTGGGCGAGTTTACGCCTATGATTATAACGGTTGAGCGGACCAGTGAGGATACGGTTGAGTTTTCGGTTGAGATGAACAACGAAAAACACATTATGGTCGATAAGAACAAATACCTGCTTTCGCAAGATAAAGACAAGATGAGAGAATACTTCGGAAAGGGTGCCTATGGTACTGGTGCTTACGGTACCGGCTATGGTCCGGGTGTCTATGAGGTTGAAATTGCCGAGGATTATCAGCCTAAGAAGATCGATTTGATGGCGATTTACTTTGCAAACCAGCGGCCTTACGACCTGATTACTTTTGCTCCTCTGAAATAGGGATTCCCGAGGGGTTCCCGACGAGTCGGGATAAACTCCGATCTTCGGTGGGTTGAAGTTGGGTTTGTTTTTCCGCGGCCCGCGAAGGCGGATATTTATATAATCCTTTTGTTCATAGAAGGTTACGTGCATTTTGTGTCTTCGCAAATTGGGTTTGTTTTGCATATTTATACTTGCCTGGGCGGTTCGGGAGGTGGTTGTTGGGTTGAAGCACGAAGCACGAATATCGAAAGAGCGAAACAAATTCGAAACGGGGAAGCAGGCAATGCCACCGCCTGAGCTGCGGACAGATGCTGCCACCGGGCTGGAATTGAAATTGGGTTTGTTTTTTCGCGGTTCTCGAAGGCATATATTCATCTAATTCTTGTGTCCATAGGTACTTACGTTCATTTTGGCTTTTTGGAAATTGGGTTTGTTTTGCATAATTGTTGGATTGAAGCACGAAGCACGAGGCACGAAACTCGAAACGGGGTGATAACGACAGGTTTTGGTGCGAAAAGTGTTCGAAACGCGCGAAAACTTGCGAAAAAATGAGAAAAAGAGGTAAGTTCTGGGGCATTTGGGGGGTGTTTTGGGCGTTGGCGTGGACGGGACGAATGAATCGCAGGAGAAAAGAAACCGGCGCGATGAATCGCGAGGCTACCGGCGC
>Ga0114918_10000079_pt1 | contig 73726 bp, 91 predicted proteins | sample LantaG_FD_87015 | JGI IMG/M metagenome (GOLD analysis project Ga0114918, IMG submission 87015) | Deep subsurface microbial communities from Baltic Sea to uncover new lineages of life (NeLLi) - Landsort_02402 metaG | ecosystem: Environmental > Aquatic > Marine > Oceanic > Sediment | place... | reverse complement strand
TTTTCTTTTTTCATTGTTTTAAAGTTTGTTTATGTAATTATACGAATAAAAAGTTAATATGTTACTATACATTAGTATTTTTTGAAGTAATAATTTGTGTGGTTAGCGCACTAATCTTATACTAACCGTTAGCATTAATACTCCACATAACCTTTAAATAGGTAAGTTATAGGGTTCTTAATTAATACATATAATCTTTTGTGCCACTTATAATTTGAAGTTATTTTAATTGATGGTGGTAATATTTTTCTTATTGGATTTTTCATTTTATTTATTTTATTCGTTAATATTATAATCCGTACTAATGCTAACAATGTATATAAGCCATAGAAAAAACGGCTCATATACTAACCGTTATATGCAATAAAAATTACTTCAAGTAACTTCTTTTAACATCCGGTGCTTTGAATCTAATTCTCATCATAATCATTGGTTTAAGTACTTAATCTTTTTCAATAATTCTATAACTAAATCCATATACACTATCACTATCATAATTTTTATAATAGTGGTCAAATGCAAAATCACCCAAATCTTTGAAAGTAATGTTTGAACTTTCAGGACCTAGTGGTAATGTAACCATTCTTTTTACACTTTGATCTTTAACCAATAGTTCTAAAACCAAATACCCCACAATGTCGGAATCTCCATAATTTCTAATAATTTTTTCCATAATAGTAGTTTTTAAAAGTTGAACATATAATATCAGTACGTGTTGAAACAAACTGACAATACTAATATAACGATTTTATTTGAGTATTACAAGATTTATTTCAATTTTTTTAACCAAAATTTATTAACCCTATCAGCAATTTGTGCAACCATGATAGGTGGAACACTCATACCCATCATATAACTAGGTTTATTATCTTCGAAATCATAATCACTTGGGAATGATGAACATTGAATTAGTTCTTTGTGATTCCGTTTACGTTTCTTATCCCACAATACACATTGTTCACCACCAGTAATAGTATTTGCACATTTATGTTTATACAAAAACTTGGCATTGAATCTTGATAATATATTACGTTCTCTAATACTTGCATCAGATAAATCAACATCTCCCGGTTGTTTCTTATCCCAAAGGTCTGCATCTAATGGACTTAAATCCATATTGTTATCATCTTCATCAATTATTTCCCCCCATGTTATATGGGGTTCGTTCCAACTCAAATCAATAATAGGTTTTTGTTCAAATAAATTATGTTGATTCATTAGTTTATTTGCTAAATCCTTTCTAAGACATATAAAGAAAACTCTTTCTCTATTTTGTGGAACACCCATATCACGAGCATTCAATAATATATGTTGACACGTATAACCTGCCTTATCAAATGCCTTGTAAATTCTTTCAACATAATCTTTAGCATCACCTAAAAGTAATCCTTTTACGTTTTCTGAAATAACCACTTTGGGTTTTAATTCTTCTGCAAGGTCAATAAAGTCAAAGAAAAGTGTATCTAGAACTTGTAATGCTTGTCCTTCCCGGAATTTCTTTTGTTTTCCCCAATCCTTTTCTCTATTCCCGGATATACTGAAACTAGAACAAGGTGGTGAACCATCAAGAATATCTAAATTATAAAGTTCTTTTGGTAAGTCCTTTCGTTGTTTAAAGTCTTGTATTGCTTCTAGATAACTAAATTGTGGTTTGTGATTCTTACGATATGCACTAATCATTTTAGGGTCTATTTCGTTGCATCCTAAAACATTAAAACCCGATAATTTATATCCCATAGTAGAACCACCACCACAGGCAAAGCAAGAAAATACAGAACCTCTATCCTTTGTAAAGACTGCATCTTTTAATGTCCAATCATATGGAAATTTGTGTTCACCCATAATCATCTGTTTAATATTAAAACAAAAAACCCATCTAAATATTTCATTCAATGGGTCTTAAAAAATAAAAATTCGCAATCAAAAAAGGTGTTTTTTGTCACTTTCTGTTAAAATGAACCCAAATCTTAAAAAAAGCTATTTGAAATGTTAGTGAATTTTTATAATCTATCTTATATCGGGTTTTTAAAATTATAGCAAGACCAAAATTCGAAATAGTCATACCAAATTTAATAGCGGGTGTTTTAGACATAATTATATTATTGGTTTAATTGTTCATAATAAATATTTTAAAACTGCTTCCCAATCGGGAAATTTCTTTGTTCCAAAGTGAATGTGTTCACCTTTAAAGTCTTTTGCACCGTTAGCTGTTCTATCATCAACTAAATAATCACCATAAATCATATCTTTTCGGTGTGTCATGATGATTTTCTTTTTGAAACGGTCACCAAATTTATCTTCTACCCATTCCCTTTTTTCTTTCCATGCTCTTGGTGAACTCCATGGTGCAGTAGTTAAGAAAAATATATCGTATTTTCTTTCTAGTGCTGAAATGGCATCTTGCATGCCATTGATTTCTGGCAAACCTCTAAAGAATCCTTCGTCTTTATAGTCTTTAAATTTCTTATTGTGTTCAGGGTCTAAGTAGTTAGCAACTACCCCATCCATGTCAATATGTAAAATTTTCTTATTTGCCATAATTTCTAAATCTTTTCTTATTTAACTTCACTGACCAACAACACTAATATACGCATTTATTTTGACAAATACATTTTTATTCTTCTAAATTTTCATCAAACATATCATTATCGAAAATGGCATGATATGTACCACCAAAATCTGAATAAATTGTAAACAAGGTCAAATCTTCACCTTTGTAACAACATGTACCATAGACTTCACCCATATAAAATTCATCATCTTCTATCCAGGACACATCACTACCATCTTCATAGTACCATTTAAAGTGTCGATAATCTTCTACACCTTCTGTTATAATGGTACCAAAATATTCTCCTAATGTTTTTCCAAATGAAAAGTAAGTATCTAATGTTTTGTTTATGTTCATATTTCTAATTCTAATATTATTGGTGGATTCGTTGGGCCATAATTTTCATCTAAGCAACTTGCATTGATATAGGTTGTTCCATCCTTTTCTAATTTACCATAACCTTCATGAATGTGTCCAAATACATTTACTTTTGGTTTAACTCTATGTATTGCTTCTAACAAATCATCACACCCAACATTGGGGTCTTCGTTATATCTTTCAAACTTAGGATTAATTCTATCTAAGATACCACGAGGTGGTCCGTGTGTAATTAAAATGTCTGTATCATTCGGAATCAAATCCCAATGTTTTTTGATTTCTTCGCCCCTCATTCTATTAAATGCCCAATTATGAAACCATGGTTGAATAGGTGAACCCCAAATTTTCAATCCCATAATTTCTGTACCTGAATCATTCAAGTAAGTCACATTGTCTGGAATGATTTCTTCAATTGTTGGTGGTTTTTGTTTAGGGTTATGTGGTTTATTTTCATCAAAATTTGCAATTTCTTCAAAACCAAAATCGTGATTACCAGCAATCATTACTTTATAAGTTGCAGGTTGTTTAGAAAACCAGTCAAGAAAATCTTTTATTTCGTGAAAGTAACCCCTTGAAGAACAATCACCTGCAAAGATTAAAATATCTAAATCTTTCCAACGTTGTTCGTATTCATAACCCCATTGACCATATTGAAGATTATTAAACCACTCTTTGTGTCTTGTGTGTAAATCACTTATCGTTCCTATTTGTAATTTCATATATTTTAATAATCTAGTAGTCCTGATGAACTACTAGATTTTTTTTTTAATTTAAAAATGGATTTCTAACTAAGTTAGTTAGATCGGGTTTTTTAGTAAACATTCTACCAGCAAATCTTTGAAGTGTATCAGAATTTTTCAATTCGTACCCATAATTGTGACTTGCAAAATCCGTAATACCATTGATTAATTCCCAATAAGAAACATCTGTTTTTGCATTTTTCTTTTGTTCTTTATTAAAAGAATCAATCAAAACGCCCGATTTTTTGTAAGCTTCCTCTGTTGATCCAATAGGTGCATATGTTTCTAATTCATTATCGGTAATTTTAGAATTAGCTTTAATAATGTTTCTAGCTTGTGTTAATTCTTCAAGTGATGCATCAGAATTCATTATGGATTTTAAAGTAGAACTAAATTCTATTGGTTTATAATTATCTTTTTTCAATATTTCTATTTTGTGATAAAAAGCATCCCAGGAATCTTTAGTGTTATTCAATTGGTGAACACCAACGAAATCTTGACCAATCATACCATTAGTACATATAAGTCTTTGGTTATATGGCATCAATCTAGTACCTTTAACCGGATCATTGTCAAAATTTAATCCAAATTTAAAAGATTCTGTACTTTCTACACCACTCAGTCCCCATTCAGAATTGTCACCAATTGTAGATATTGTAAATCCACCATTGTCTCTAACTATCATAGAATCTATCAATAAGTTAGAATCATTAATAACCCTTTCTACATTTGATAAATAGGATTCGTTTGAAATCATAACCTTTGAATTCGTAACAATATTAATAACTTTCCTTTTTCGCATATCTATCAATAGGGTTACGTTGCTCTTAGAAGCATTCAAGGCTTTTCCTAGTGTAGATACTAGATTATCGGCAAAAGAGTCACCATACTGCTTAATAAGGTTTCTTCTAAGTTGTTTAGATATGCCCACTATTTTCAATAGGGATGTAAATCCCTCGGTGGACAATGCTAGTGTGAGTCCATTGATTTCTAAAGCACTATCTGAAATCAATCTTATTTCGGATAGTGATACTTGTTTTCTTCCGATTTTCTTTGAAAGAACATCTTGTTTAAATGTGTCGAATGTTTGTACTGTGTCCATAAGTTTTCCTTTTATTTTTGGTTATGAAATTGTTGATTACCCAATCAACTTTATAAATATAGTCATTTAAATTTACAATTGCAAATGAATATGGGTTTTTATTAAAATTTTGGAATCCATTTTTGTTTTATGTGCTTGGTTTCCATTTTAATATTTCGGTTTTCTTTGGCTAGTTGTTTAGCAAAGTCTATATTTTCTTTTGAATCATCAAAGAATTTAAAATCGTTGAATCCTAAATCAATTAGTCTTTGAAAGGCTTGTTTTTTTCGTTCTGGTATAGAACCACTAAAACCGTGTCTAGGATCGTTTATTGCAAATATGAAATCTTTGTTGATATTAATATCATGGTGTAACAAAAAGTCTTTTATTAGTTGTTGATCGCTTCTAGCAGTTATAATCCCAACAGCCTTTTTCTTTTTTAATGTTTGTCTTAAAATATCAACAACCCAATCAATCAACTTTCCAGCTTTTAATACCTCTAGTGATGAAAAATCACTAAAATCATGTTTGTGGTGTGGTTTAGAATTGTAATCATTAAATTCTTGTGGGGTTAGTTCAAAATTTTCACCAGTCTTTGTGTCATGTACTTTAATCTTTGCGGAAGATAATACAAGTGTATCGTCCAAATCAAAAACATTAATTTCATTGCTTTTATTAGGGTCTAAAAAATGATAATCTTTTCTTTCAACTATATGTTTAGTTAGTTTATTCATTAAGTAAGAATTCTTTTTGTCTAATATTTAATCGTTCTATTAAATTTTCATATGTCCAGATAATACTATTCTTATAAGTGTATCTTTCATTTAGTTCTTCCACCAATTCTTTTGTAAAAGGTTTAACTTCGTGGTGTGATGCACTAAATCTACCACTTGAAATCCCTGTAATAAGATATATTTCACATGTATTATACATTACCCCCTTTTCATTTGAATAAAACCCAATGTCATATCCGAAACGACTATCCCAAATAATAAAATCTCCTTTTTTCATATTCTAATATACGAAACTTAAATGAAATATAAAAGAAAAAAGGGGTAAATAAAATTTATCCCTTTCAATTAAACATTAAAAATTAAATAATAGTCTTCTTTAGATGATTTAGATGAAATCTTACAAATTTTACTTTCTGAATTGTGTTTCAATTCTATGATTTCATCATTAATATGTTTGAGTACATTTAAGAGGTTTTCCCCGTTTGTAATCAACTTTGTGTCAATATTCGATTGTGCATTGACAGTTTCTAAAATATCTCCCCTATCGTCTTTAAATTTGATATAGGGATATACTAATAACTTATCATCAACTTGTTCAAAAACAAATGCATTCTTAACCTTATTCTTGTCTTTAATAGGTTCGTTTAGTAAGTTGTTCAATGCCCTGTATAAATCATTTCTGTAAACTTTGATAGTTTTATCTAAGTTCTTATTAGATTCTGCAATAAATTGAAAATCTAGTTCTGATTTACAAATACTATGATTTCTAAAAGTTAACCCTTTATAATCAATTAAAAGAACATCTTAACCACCTTTATTATACGTTGATATTGATACTTTATCATCCTTTGATTTTGAATCGAATAAAGACTTTCCAGTTGTTTTTATTTTCTTAGTGTTAATATTCATAAAGTCAACAACGGGTTTAAAGTTTATAACCATGTTTGATGATTTATCAAAAGTAGCCGTTTTAACTATTCTCATAACATAAGAATTCGTTGCAAACATGTTACCATCTTTAATATGAATACCCCTATATTCACTATGAATGTTATTGATATCATAAAAATTTGTAAATGTTGAAAGTGCATTTACAAATTGGTTTGCAGAAACCTGTTTAGGTTCAGAAACCTCACAATCTCCTATGTAAAAATCGTATGGGTATTCATCAAAGATAACACCATCTGAGTGTATAGCATCATCTATATTTTCAAAATCATTTGCATTAGGTAATATCAAATCGTTATACACATCTATATTACCATCTAATTCATAATATGCAACAGTATTACCGTTGAATGTGTATGCATATCCTATTCCAGTCTTTTCACACACAGTTACTCTAATAGGATTGTCATCTACAAATTTCTTTAATTCTTTAAACATTTAATATATCTTTAATATTTGGTTCGAAATAATTAGTACCCTTTAGTATTTTTCCATCTGCACGAAAAATAGGATTGCCATTATCATCTAGTTTAGAAAGGTTACTTTTTTGAATTTCATCAAAGACTTCTTCTATTTTGTGTTGGAGTCCGTGTTTCAAAATAGTACCACAAAGAATATACAATTGATCCCCTAGTGCATCCGCAACTTCTACTAAATCGTCCTTTGCACATGCTTCTAAATATTCTTGGTTTTCTTCTGACATTAACCTATGTCTCAACAAAAAATCATTTTCGTCTATTAGTGTAGGTGAATCGTTTTGGGATACTTTGAACTTTTCGTGAAATGTAGAAACACAATCTAGGTATTTTTTCATATTAAAATCTTTAATATTTAAAACAAAAAAAGGACTAAAATATTTTAGTCCTTTTTAAATAAATGTTTTGTGTCGATTATTCAGCCGCAGTATCAAACTTTAGTTTGTATGTTGCACCACCTAATTTAACTTCACACTCACCATGTTTGTGTAGCTTATCCATACATTCTTTGTCGATGTTAATAACGCCGGTATCTCCCGGTGCGTGTTCATACATAGATTCTTTAAATACTAAGTTTGCGATTTCTTTAGGTGCTTTGCCCAATTTCTTGATAATTGAATAAGGTTTATTCTTTGACATTACTATTGCTTGTTTACCATCGGTGAAAACAATTGCAGTAGAACTCTTAAACATTTTAGCACCTACAATAAACTTGTGTTCTTTTGGGCCGAAAAGATTAACAAATTCAGTATCTTTAAATAGTGCTGACTTTGCACCGGTTTGGTCTGTATATTTTACACTTTCCCCCAAAGATTCATTGGTTTGCTTAACTTTTTTAACAATATCTTTACTGTACTTATTGTTATTACCCCCAGCAATAGCAGACACTAAATCTTTTTTGTCAATTTTCTTTTGACCTACTTGTTGCATGAAATCCATAGCATCCAATTTGTGTTCTTTAGCAAAGTTTTGTATTGCACTTAATCTCAAACCACTCATTTCGGCAATTTCCTTGTAATACATATCATCATTGTGTGTTCCTTCACTTAACCACAATACCTTAACAATTTCAGATGGGGTTTTACCTTTTTTGTAGTATTTTTCAACTTCTTTTTGTTTTGCCATTACTAAACCTTCAGCATCACTATGGTCAACTTCTAATTTATCAATAATTTCATAGTATAAATCATTTTCAAAATCGCCATTCATTTCAAACATCTTTGGTTCAACCTTTGTACGAGTTTGTACATTGTATTTTTCGTTCAATAATTTGTTATATTCCTTTATGTTTTTCATTTTTATTCTTTATTTTATCATACCCACCAATTGTGCAATGGCTTCAGTAGACATATATATTTTTTTACCAGATTGAGTCAAAACTATCGTTCCATCTTTGTCTTTAGAAACTGAAATGTCTGCCACATCAGAATCTTTAATAACATAAATATTACTTTTTTCGTTTATTGATTTTTCGTATTCGCTTAATGATTTCATTTGAATTCTTTTTTTTATTTATTTAACTAACTATTTCAAACAGTTTTTTAATTTCGTTGTGTATTGGGTTTTCTTTATGTAATAAAAGAATATTTCCACCTTTTTTGAACAAGTCAATCTTAGAATCTTTGGATAGTCTATCATAAAGACCTTGTATTTCTTTATTCGATAATCTTTTAGATTTCTTAGAGACCAAATGACCAAATTCTTCTAGTACTAGTCTATATAACTTAGTTGCTAAACCAATACCTTGTAAATCTTTGTGTAATTGTATATGTGGTTGATTAAGTTCTGTTCTATTATCTTGTTCAATAGTGAAAACGATACCCGGTAATAAATGATTAAGAATGCCTAAATCGAAGTTTAATGAAAAAATATTAGTGTTACCCGAACTAGTTCCTTCTGGATCTAACATTTGAATATCATTCCATTTCAGTTTAGATAAATTTGTTTTATCTTCTTTACTTAAATTAATTGATTGTGGTAATCTACCTAATGCTTGAAATCCATAAAATTCATTTAGACTTTTCATAGTATATTTAATACTAGAAAGTAACTATGTAATAATAATGTTTTTTTCGAAGTGGTTTTCTACCATTAGTTTTTTCAAAATCGTTATGTGTCAACATAGTTATTTTATTAAATGTTTTACAACCTTGAATTTTACTTTTGTTTAATTCAGATTGTGATATTATAAACCACTTAGAATCACGTTCTTTAGAAAATCTTTTTTCGTATCTATATGCAACTGTTCTTTCCCTCTTTAAATCCTTTTCAAAAAACTTTTTGAGTTTTATCATCCCCTGTGATCTTACATATTCTCCGATAGAGTCTCCTATTATTATGTCTTTTTTCTTAAATTTTAATTTTGGATCTTTGGGTTTTTCTATCCACAAATACAGACAGTCTTTTTCAATAGTTGTTATTTTTTTCATAAATAAATGTCTTCGTAAAGTTTTTGTCTAGATGGTATAATCAAATTAGACAAGTCTTTTTTGTATATGCTTATATTTTCATTATTGTCTAAAATGAATTGTATTAGATAGTCGAGTTGATTATTATTAACTATTATGTCGATTAGTTCTTCATCTTGTTCATTGTAAAATGATACTATAAACCCATCACACACCAAGGAATCTTCTAATACAATAGTCCTAGATTCATTTAATATTTCTTCGGGTGTTTTGTATTTCAATTCTTTTTTCATATTTAACAAGATATTTTATATCCCGAAAATAGTTTCAAATACGATTCTATAGTAGTACCATTACCATCAACCTTTTTAATTAATCCACCACAATTTAACCATTCTTTAACACTTCGGTGTCCTACTAGATGTGCTGCACCTAAAATACTACTTTCTGTTATAAATATTCCATTAATCGTAGTGTTTCTATAACGTTCAATACAATCTTTTAGATATTTTCTATTTTTTCTAATGTATTTTTTAATTGCAACATCCTGTAGTTTTTCTGAAAATATAGAAGAATCTTTTCTAAATTTGATGGGTGTTATGGAATCCATACCAATATCCCGCAATGCTAATTTACCCATTTGATATTTTCCCATATAACCAAATCTATTAATGGCTTTCCAATTACCACTGGATTCTCTAAATGCCAATTTTTCTAAAAATTCGTTAAATGATTTTTTTTCATGAAAATTAGATTTTTCACATATCAAAGTATCTACGTTGATATTTTTTGGTGTAGTGAAATTAACAGGATTTTTTTCATTTAATTCAATGTTATTAGCAAAAGTACACGAATATACTATTAACATCAATTCTATTAATCTATTCATTTAATTGTTATTAAGTGAAACAATAATAATATATACTAAGTGTATTTTTCGATGTGTTGGATAAGTCTATTCATCTCACTTTCTGTGGGTTCTATGACAGCAATTATATTTTTAAACGTCTTATCATCAACAAACCCCACAATTTCTTGTTCGACATCTGTTATTTCAAATATAAATTTTCCTTTATATTTTTCGTTCAAATTATCTACTATTTCTCTTTCTAACATATTATTATTAAGTTTGATTTGTGTTGTTACAAGTAATTGTATATGGGTTTCCAGAAGATCCATCGTAAGGGAAAATGGGCCATTTCGGTTCACCAATATTTAATGGGTTTACCCATGGTATACCATTTTCGCGAGTATTTTGATTAACCGAAATAATTTCATATTCAGGAAAAAGTTCTTCTATTTTTTCTAAATTTTGTATCAGAGTTTTAGAATCCACGGGATTTTCTATTTCTAATTCAATCTTTTTCAGTTTAGTGTCTACTGTGTATTTCATAATAATATTTCACCAATTTAATAATTAAAGGACAATAATACAAGTTTTATTTTAAATTAATTGTAAATTTTAGGATTTTTAGATTTTGAAACCTCTTTGGGGTACATTTTATTTATCTCTTTGTAATATTCGGAACATATTTTTTCCACTATTTCCGTTTTTTCACTAGGTACAGATGTTCCATAATAATCTTTGTATATTGCTTCATATGCTCTCGCCATAGTATTACCACCCATACCAATAGCACTGTTGGATTCGATTACCCAATACTTACCTTTATTATCTCTCATTACATCTAATGCATAGAAATCAAGATTTATTTTATCTCTAAATTCTTTTACTATTTCAGAAATGTCATATTCTTCTTTTTCAAGGTCTTGCTCAACATATAAGAATCCTAATGATTCATCAGGTTTCTTTGTGTCAATAGTTTTGTTAATTTCTTCTATTGGAATTCTTTCGTGTACTAAAAACAATTTGTCTTTAACGAATACAAATCTAAATTCAGTATCAATGTCTTTAATCACTTCACTAAATGTATCAAGGTCACAATCTTCTTTGTCAAGTTCTTTTTGACAATCTTCGATAGTGTCAAATTTCATTATTCCTATTCCTGAATGTCCTTCACTTGGTTTTGCAATGATAGGAAATTCTAATTCATCAATTTTTTTAGAATCTATTACGGTTTTCGGTATCCAATCAGCATCACCTAAAATGTTATGCCAATCATCTTTTTTCATACTTTTCGCTGCCTCTTCTGTACGATTATAAACATCATCTTGACTTATTCCTTGGTCTTCTAAAAGTTTAATACCATCTTTGTCTGTACCAAAATAAACTAATATAGGTGCATCCTTATCAATAGTAGGAATTTTTTTATCTGTAATGTGTATAATGTTATACAGTTCATTAGTTCCTGTTTCAATCAATTCTTTCAGTTTTTTACTTTCTACTGATGATTTAACAGGTTCTTTTTTCAACCAAGTTACCTTGTAATCTTTTGCTTCGAATAAGAAATGTCTGTAATCTTTCATTTAATTAATTTAGTTTTCTTATTTAACTTGTCGTGTAATCGCTCAAACACTTCTTCTGATGTATAGTACCAATGCATTTTTGTTTGAACTAGACCCAAAGTTATTTTCCAAACTAATTTACCATCTGGGTATAATGGTGGAACTTCTACGTGTTCTTGTTTTTCTTCATCCCATTTGTGTCCAGGAATCGGTCCCATATAGAATTTATTCCAAATATACATAAAAGGAAGTGCAAGGTACCAACGGTACCTCCATAACTTTTCTATCCAATTACATTCTTGAAATCTTTTTTCTTTTCTATGATTTGTTAAGTTTTTCATTTATAATGTTAAGTTTTTCATTTATTTCGGGTATTATTTCAATTGCTTTGTGTATACCTCTAACAAGTTGTTGACTTCTACTATAATGATAATCTGCGGGTATAACACATTCTAATTTTGAGTCATCTCTTTCATAACCCTCATTTGAGAAAACTAACATACCATAAAAATTGTAATTTAATAAAATGTGACAAGAATGCAAAAAACCATATTCACCTGTTGGTTTAGCATGTGTTTCGATTATAATAAAGTGCTTATTCTCTATTTGTTCTATGACATTTAATACGCGTTCTTTGAATTCTAGTTTTTCATTTAGATTTATATCTAAGCTTGCCAGCTTTTCTTTATCTAGCGGTTCAATATAATAAGGGTTATATTCCAATTGATACTCCTTTCCAATTTGGGTGAGCAGTGTAACCTTCTATTTTAAAGTCTTCAAACTTATAGCTAAAAATATCTTTAGCTTTATTTAGAACTAACTTAGGCTTACAAGTTTCAACTGAAGTTCTTGTTAATTGTTTTTCTACATACTCGATATGATTTGAGTACAAGTGCGTATCTCCTAAGTTTCCGATTAATTCTCCAGCAACCATATTAGTTTGCTGAGCAATCATTTCATTCGTATTTGTAATTTTCATATTTTTTATTTTTACTAATAATCCTATGTCTTTTGAATCGTTTTTCTATATCCTTAGAAGAACCATAATATGACTTTTTTGAAATTATATTTCTTATTCTATAAATACCGACCATAATTTAGGATTACCTTTTAGTATATGTAATCAACTAAATAGCAATCTCTAATTCTGATTCTATTTTCTTGATGTTTTTAGATGTGATAATTTCAAAATCTTGTATCTTTATTTCATAGAAGTTTGTTTTGTTTGGAACATTTAATTTCATCGAAGGTTGAAAATTCAAAGGTTTTCTTGCAAGTAATTCATTACAAGCATTTACATGTCTATCATAAATATGATAGTTTTGAATCATGTGTGAAAACACACCAACCTCAAAACCTAAATGTTTACAAACCATCATTTGCAATGCAACATATTGGGTTTTATTGATATATGTTGCCATAATAGCATCTTGACTTCTCTGTGTTAATGTCATATCTAAATACATCACACCATCAACTTTTCGAGGTGTCCATAAACTTTCAAACGCACACTCAACAAGTTCCTTCTTATCAATATTAGACCAATTCCAAAATGACATAATGTGTCTACGTCCAAATGGATTATTTTCTAAACCATCTAATAATGAGGTTAATTGGTTATTAGAAAGTTCATATCTATACAGATTTTCAGTATCTATAATCTTTTCAAATTTATAACCTTTGTGGTGCGATTGTTTACCATTAATAACCTTCAATAAACAAGTTTTAGATAAATTATGTTCAGCACAAAAACCTCTAATATTTATTGTATGTTCAATATTACCATTAGGTTTAGTTACCTTAATTGGATAACAACTAGCATATAAAACATTATCCTTATGGCAAAGAAAAACACAAGTATCTTTACTATAACAATTACTACCATAGTAATCTTTATCTAAATCCCACCCATCGAAATTATTTTCTTTTGCTAAATGATATTGTGGTAGCATTCTAACATCTCTCAGAAAGTTTTCAAAACTATGCCAGTCTTGGTGTACAAAAACATCGTTATGTGATTCATATTTATCAGAATAACATCTTCTTAACATGTTTACCCATTTATCCCTGAGTAATTTTAATGTTGCATCACTATAACCATTAATTGTTTTATAATTTCCTAAATAACCAACACCTTCATTATTCCTACAATACAAGAATGGACTTTTTCTTATTAGAAAAGAAGGGTCACCATCTAACAACTTTTTATATGTTTTATGCGTTATTACTTGTATTTCCCCTGTTGATATATTTTGCAACACATATTTCCTAGATTTCTTATCTTCACGAATTAATTGATAATTTTCAAATATTTTTATCGGATTTGCAACCAGAGAAGTATCGTTAATATCCATTATATTCAGCATCTCTGAATATTTTTCATCAACTATTCTGGGTTTAACCTTAACAATAGTTTTTTGCATCTCATTAGGTCGGTGTGATTCCATATTATGTGAATATGCTCTACCTAGATCACCATCTTCGTTCATCCATTCCGACCACCAACCACATTTAGCAGTTTCAAAATCAACCAACTTATTTGATTGTTCTTGGTAGATAACCAGCATTTCTTTAATACCTGTTTTAATTGCAGTATTTCTTAATGTTGTTATTGGAAATTCACCTTTTGATATATCATACTTTTCAAAAACTTGTGTAATAAACTTAGTATGTGCTTTAGTTCCATCTTTGTATGATGGTCTTGGGTTTTCATCTATGTTATTTTGAAAAAGTATTTCCTTTAGATTTTGAATATAATATTTATCTGCTTTAATCATATCTATATTTTTTCATCAATAACACCAAATTCTAATGCATCATCTGTTGTCATGAACCAATCTTTTTTAGTTTTATAAATTTTCTTCAATTTCTTTTTAGTTATCTTAGTATTTTCTAAAGTCAACTTTTCAAGAACCTTTTGAAGTCTTTTTGTTTCAGAAACATCTTCTTCCATTGATTTAATTGTTCCCCACATACCAGCACTAACTTGGTGATACATTGGTGTTGCTAATTCATATCCAAATCTTTTATGACCAACGATTAATAAAACAAATCCACAACTCATAGCAGCACCAGTACAAATCGTATGAACAGGTGTTTTTGAGTTTTGAACAATTGAAACTAATCCCATTATTTGGTAAACATATCCACCATAAGAATCTATAAATATTTCGATAGGTTGTGGTTTATACTTTAACCCGTGTAATTTATACAAATCTTTTAAGTATTCATCATCAGAATTAATATCTAATATTCTTTGTGTTACTTCACCAATTGTTTTTTGGTCAACTTGTTTGTTGAATAAAATAACCCTGTCTAAGGGTAATGGTAATCCATCTTTTGCCATAATAAAATTTTAAATCTTATACTTATTAAAACAAAAAAAGAGAACCAATATTTTAGTTCTCTTTTCCTTTTTTCCATGTGTTTGCACAATCAACACATTCTTTTTCTAAATTATCATAAGTATTTCTTATTTCAACACTCCCACAATTATTACAATAATTCATATTATATAGTTTTATTTATTTAATATGAAATGTCGAAATTATGCATAATATTTTATTTATACTTTTTACTATATACATAACCTTTTGTTTATACAAAAAAAGGGAACTAAAATATTAGTTCCCTTTGTAATTCTTATTATTATGATTATCCCCAATAGTTACTTGGTGGTACATAACCAGCAATTTTTTTAACTACTTCATCGGTAACTTTTTTGTTATTAATAGGTTTTCCGGCTTCTTTTACTTTAATGTAATTAGCATCTTTAATGTAAGAACCCCCTTTGTTAGATTTAGCAATTATAGAATCTACACCCCTTTTGTTGAATGCATACCAAATATCACCATCTAAGTATTTTTTAATGTCTTTACCCATATCAAGAATATCTTTAGCTGTTTGTGCTGCTCCTCTATGTGTGTCCATTAAAATTTCTTCTGGTACTTGTCTACTTCTTTCTTTGTTTTGTGCCATCGCAACATTATATGAATTAATAACCCAAACTAAGTGAGTATTAACACCTTCATATCCTAATTCTTTAATATCTGCTGAAATGCTTCTTAACTTATTCAAGTTCTTTAGTGTAACATCAAAAATAAGATTTGGTTTTCTATCTGCCGGTGCCATTAAAATACCAGCATATCTTGATAATTTTCTTTTATCAATAACATTAAGTGTTTCATCAAGAATAGTATGAAGCGTACCAACATCATCTGGATTCTTTAAATCAAAAGTAGATATATCTTTACCTGTTGCTTCTTGTGCCATTTTCTTAATCTTATCAGATTTAAGTGCAAGTTGCTTAACTTCATCAACATCGTAAACTTGACCTTCGATACCTAGTAAGTTATCTTTAATAAAACCTTTCCCTGAATTATGTTGAACAATCCAGTTTTTCAAAATAAAATGTTTATCGTTTTCTTTAATTGAAAAACCATAATATTCCATTTCATCTAAAATACATATTTTGAATGATCCTCTATTTGGATTTTTGTTTTTATTTTGATGTGATTTTTTATAATCTAAAACTATTGGTAAATTTTTAAAATTTCCAGAAATAGTTATTCTTTGATATTCTTTAATTTCTCCATTATAATTAACTTTCTTTATTGTTGTATTTGTTTTATAACCCAATGACCCACATAAAAATTCTATATCATTTTTTAATGATTCCCATTTAGTACAAATTTCATATACACCACCACCATAATAACCATCCGAATCTATCAATCCCGCTAAAACTTTTTTTCTATTAACTATTGATGATAATAAAAGTTCTTTTGGAATTCTTTTTTCTGAATTAATTTCACACTTTTCTATTACATAATCTCTAAAAGGATTGTTTTTAGATTCGGTTATTAAAGAATATGTTTTGCAGTTGGGTTTAACTTGTTTATGTTCTGTGTTAAATATATACCCTTTACCTTCATAATTATCCTTTATATAATTTATAATTTGAGAATTATTTTCTATTGTAAAACTAGGGGTTTTTCTAGTACCATCACCTAACCAAAATCCTACTATCCAAGGGTCAATGTTCAAAGAATATGAATCTTTTTCGAATTCTATTTCTTCATTTCTAAAAATTTTTAATGACTTTTTGGTCGAATCATTTAGTTTAGTATATTCTTCTAATGTCATATCATAAACTTGGTCTTTTTTATAACCACATTTATCAAAACTAGCTACAAAAGTGTGTATGTGACTAAAGTTAGAAATATAATTTCCAACTTTAGATTCTACAGAAACCATTTTATCAATACCATAATGTAATTCGTTAACAGTTCTTTTTGTACTATCTGTTCCCATAAGTAAATCACCTACTACAATATCTTCTACTTTTTTGTGTGAACCATCATACATTAAAACTTCTGTTCCTTTTATATGACAGCCGGCACCGCCCGCTAATAAAACAACATTTCCAAATTTAGGATATGCTTTACCACCAAAGGTAATAAGTTTTTCATTTAGTTCCTGTTGATCGGTTGTTAATTCAACCTTTTTGAATTCGTTTAATCCTTTCATAAATAATTGTTAGTTTTGATATTTAATCCCAAAAACATTGAATTAATATTATTGCAACACTTAGTCCAAAACATATTAAAGTTTTAGGAGTAAAGTCAGCACCTATGAAAAAATGTGTTAGTATTGCAAAGAAAATGGTGTTTATACTAAATGCAACGAACCGAAGGGACCAAGCATTGGGAAAAACCGTTGCACCTATTTTAGAGGCTTCTACGTAAAGTATACTACCTAAAAATCCAATTAAATATACGACAAATGAATATTTATGTAAAAAGTGTGAAAATTTTATAGGGGCAACGGTTTGAAACCATATAACTATACTAGTAGTTATCATAAAAATGAAATAATACAAATATATCATATTAATCCGCGTTGGTCAAAATAGAGGATTCTATCTTTTCAATCAATTTATTTGCAACTGTTCTACTATGAATAGAAATAGAATGTGTTCTAGTCATCCACTTTAAGAAACCTAATGATTCTTTAGTATCCATTTGTAATATGTTTTCGTCTTTGTGTTTTCCTTTGGCAAATAACAATTGATTATCTACTCGTTTAAAAAACTTATCCGTATCAATGGTGTCAGACGTTGTTATTAATTCATATTCTCCCTTAGACTGTATTAATTTGTGTAATATTTCAACGGTTGCAACAACATCATTTTTGGCATCGTGTGCATCTCCCATGGGACCACCTACTATTCTTGAATACACACCTTCTAGTGTATTTGGATACAGTTGTTTATAAATTTCATACACATCTATCCTTCTATTTTGTAAGATGTTAATAGCATTTGGAATTTTTGCTTGTAAAAACTTTTCTATTATGAAAGGAATATCAAATTGATTTGAACAATATCCACACAATATGGTGCCCTTAGAAAAATATTTGTCGTATATTTCCTTTGCTATTTCACTAAAGTATGGGTATCCAATTAGAGATTCGTTTGTTATACCATGCTTTTCGAGTGCTTCTTCTCTGACGGGTACATTACTGTTATAATATGAACTACTTTCTATAAATTCTATACCATCATATTTACAAACATATAGTTGTATAATATCATCGGTTATTTTATCTATACCTGTGGATTCTATATCGAAAAAGGTCAATGGTGCATTAGTGATTTTGTGTAATTCTACTAATATGTTTCTTACTTCTGATTTCATAATATTGTGTTTGTTCTTATACTTATTGAAGTGATTTTGTCACAAATTTATTTTAAATTCGGGACAAAAAAAGAGCAACTTTAATAGTTGCTCTTAGTAATTATGATTTTAATAAATCATATAGTTTATTTTCTGTTGTTAAATACCTAGAAATCATTTCTAATTCAGAATAATCATTTCCTTTGATAATATTAACATCTGGTGAGGATGTAACAAACACAACGGATTTTGTGTTGGTACAATAAAATGGTTCAGTACCTGTTGTTTTTTCGATATACTTAATTTCATCGAACTTTGTTTCGTTTATGTCTTTCCAGACAATTTTTGAATTGTTTCTTTCTACTACATTCCAAGTATTAATCATTGTTCTTTCTTTTTAGTTGTTTCACTTAGGGTTATTTGTAAGGCAAAATCATTTTCGAATGTTTTCGATATATCACCTTCTTGTGTGTATTTAGACATCACAAACATAAAATATACATCTTCTTCTGGTATGTCATATTCATTCGATATATCAAAAAGGAAATCGTATAGTTCATCGTTTTCGTCATCGGTATAAAAACATTGTCTAGCGGTTTTATATTTACTAACAAACCTATTGATTCTTACTTTGTTTTTTGTTATTGAATCCTCTGCTTCTTTTTCTATTCTAAATAAGACTTCATCTAATCTCATATTCGTCACTTTTGTTGTATAACACTATCATATTAATATTTAATATTCAGCAAACACTATCTTACCAATGTTTATTTGCTCTTTAAAATCAGAATACATTAGGAAAAATTCTGTATTATTAGTATATCTAAATTTAATAATATAAGGATTATCTCCCATGTCACGAACTCTACTAACTATTTTAAAAGTTTCCTTTTCTTTTGTATACCGAAAATGATTTTTACGTTTATTTAGCAATTTTTTGAATGTTTTCGAAACCATTAACAATAGCTTTGGCTACTTGATGTTGAAGTACAACATCAATCATTTTTTTACAATCTATTAGATTATCGAAAAACCACATTTCTAATAACATGGCTGGCATTTTTGTATTTTTCAAAACATAATAGTTAGCTTCTTTATCAACATCACCATCTGACCACTTATCCATTCTATATTTTTCATTTGGGAAAAAATCTACAATAGAATCAAATACTATTGTGGCATATTTGTCACTAGTGGTTTGTCCTACGGATGTGAATATTTCTATACCGTGTGCTTTACCAACACCACTTGCGTTACTATGCATAGAAAAATACACACAATCTTTATTATCGGCATAGAAACTATTAGCGTTGTTTACCCTGTCAGGAAGTGGGATATCATATTCACTAACTTCATCTGTGCCAGTAGTCACGTCATAATATTCCATACCCCTAGAAGACATTATGTTTTTAATAAGGTTAATAACCTGTCTATTAAAGACCCCTTCAAAAAAAACCAAATCTTCTTCTGGGTGATACCAGCTTTTTTTCCAAGTAGATTTATTATTCTTATCGAAATTAGGTGCAGTTGTGTATTTACCGTCAACTAAACCACCGTGTCCGGGATCGAGAAGAAATGTTAATTTTGACATATTATTTTAATTTTTTTGTTAATTTATCTATTTCTTGATTATATTTGTGCATAATATCATCTGGTCGTTCTTTAGTTCTAACAATTGCATTGTTATAATATAGATTCCTTGCTGATATTTTATAACCTTCTAGTTCTAGTCTTGTTTGAAATTCAGTTGTTGACATTGTACTATCTGATAGTGATTGTATTTCAGTCTTTAAAGAATCTATAGTACTTACTAAATTTATATTTTTCTTGATTTGTTTATTAACATTTCTATTTGTGTTGCACGTATACAAAAACGTGCAACACAAAACAACTAATGATATCAAGGGTAACTTATCTTGTAATTTTTTCATAATTTACATTTTATTTTTCTTGTGCGGCAATAGCATCTTCCATAGCCCTTTCTGGTGTAATACCCATTTCAGCAGCCTGTAATTCAAATCCAGCATCTCTAAACACTTGTTCATCCACACCTATTTGATTTTGGATAATTTCGGCCAATGTCGTTAATAATTTAGATACTTGATAAACATTATCTGTACCTTTATATTTATTTGTTGCGACAAATTGAAATAACGCTCTAACAGATTCCTTTGTAACCGGTAATACTTTGTCGGGTTTTAGATCTGTAACTGTTTTTTGTGCTTCTGCAATGTCCCATGCTTGTTGACCTACCCATTCTACATTTGGTAAGATGTCCATCAATAGTAGACTAATAGATTCTTGTGATAGTGATAATTCGTATTTCTTAGATTCAAATTCGCTCCTGACTTTATCGAAAGTTTCACTTAATTGCTCGTAAGTTGCTGTTTCAATATCAGCACCCAATACTCTTTGTACTTTTTTCGTTGGTTTTAATTCTTTAACTTTTGTCATCGGTTTTCTATTTTATATTTAAAATTAATTTACTATATTTATTATTCATGGAAAGTATACACCTATCGAACATACTACCTAGTTGAAATAACAGTCCTGTTTTTTCAATCATTATATCTTCATTCAACCCTTCAAAATATCCACTTTTACTGAGTTCGACAAACCCAGCTTTAGAATTTATTATCATATTAGTAATAAAGTGTAAAATGTCAGATTCCTGCATTTGATACAACTTATCTGTTGGTTCACCTTTCTTTGTTTTAAATGGTGAATTTGGTATTTCAAACTTTTCAATGTTAACGTTTGATAGGTTGTGTTTGATTTTGTGATTACTTAATGCATACGCAATTGTTGAATGTAATAGTGAAATATCATCGTAAGTAGAATCTTCCCCAAAAGAAACCCCATAACTTTTTAAAGCTATGTCTACTTCAATAAAACAATTTTCGCATATTACATTTCTTTTGTCGTCTAAATCTTCTTCGTTAATAGGATTTATGTGTATTTCTTTTGTCATTATTTTTTTACGTTTTTGATTGTTTCGAAAAATTTAATAATGTTTGGTATAATGTCGGTGAATTCTTTTGTTTCTGATTCTATCAGAAAGAACGATTCCATTACTTTCAATCTTTTCTTTTTCTTGAACTTTTTCAGGGCTCTCAATACTTCCTTTTTGTCTGATACTTTGTGACTAGAATTAGTCACTTGACTCATAAGTGAGTTTCTTATAACCCTAGACAACATAGGATATTTTTCACATATTCTTTTGTATTCGTAGTTATTTTCGTAGTTATTCATAATTTTTATTTAATCTTTAATGTTAAAGTGAACTAAAACAATAAATATTTTACAAGACCAGCAAAAAACGAAATTATCACAGAAACTTTTAATAAACAAATAGTAAAATTTAATATTACACTTTGTATATTGATTTCTGAAATCAATTTCAATGAACACAAAATTGTAAAGGTATTTGGTATGTGAATAGGTGCTTGTGGTTCTATATGTTGTGTAATACCCAACGGTAGATACTTATCTAATATAACAAGACTGTTCGATAATGCCTTTTCTTTTGTACCGGAATTTTCAAATAGTTCTTTTGATTTGAAATTTATAGTGTAATAAACATCTCCAGAATTATTTTCAAATCTAACGGGAGATGATGTCATATCATCGGGATAATCGAAGTTTGCAATAAAAGCTTTTTGTAAATCACTATCTTCTTCTTTGAAGAATGTATATAGTACACTTTTACTTTTTCTATACAATTTATAGTCTTTCCAAAAATCTAGATGAAAAATAAAATTTAAAATCTTATTTGATAAATTCATAATATATATCTTCATTTGATTCTATTTTTTTCTTTGCGTTAAAAATTCTATTTAAAACATTTTGTTGTTTTGTGGCATACTTATCAGCAATTTCTTTAGTTTTCATATTATTTGCATATTTATCATATAATATATTATATGATGTGTCATTATTTAACACAGTTTTTATATCTTCCCAAAGAGTTTTAACACTTTCATCTTTAATATAATTTTCTTGTAAATCATATGTCATTTCGGTTTTGTCGTCGTTAACCACCATGTTACTCACTACTGGGTCATCAATATCGTAATGATTGAATTGCCCCCCTACACTTTTATAGTGTCTAATTAGATTTTGTTTCATTTTCAAATAGATCATAGTACTTATACTATACTTTTCAACATCTATTTTGTCAATATCATTCCAAATAGAAATAAGTGTTTCGTTGTAGCAATCTTCTAGTACATCTATAGTATTGTTATATTTCTTATAGAAATTTATGGTTCCGGGTTTACAAGATTCGAATAATTTTTTAAATGTTTTTTCTGATTTTGTTTTTTTAAATTCTATTCCTAGCGCTCTTATGTTAACTTTTTGCATATTTAGTGTTTAATTTGATTAGATTAATACCCTGTTATATTCAACCTTATAAATGTATTTATTTTCAAGTTTTTCGTTATTTATTAAATGCATTTTTACGTGAATATATTTTATTTTGTTTATATATTTTCTACATATTTATAGTGTTTAAAAGTTATGATAATACTCATACTAATATACAAAAAGAAAATCAATTAAACAAATCTTTTATTATTTTTTTAGTAATGGATGTGATAAAAAAAGAAAAACACTCACCGATTGTAAGTCTCTATACAATAGAAGTAATACTAATTAAAAAAATATCTAAATTAGTTTAGGTTTGATTGATTAAATAAGGTAAAATAATATAAAAAATATGGCACTACCAGTTTATTTATCCAATATACGTTCGAGTGGTATTTATACCTTCGAATTTGACAGGTCACAAATTGTGACTACTTCTACTGCAACTATAAGAATGATTATAGGTTTCAGTAAAGTTGGACCATTTAACACACCCGTCTTTTGTCAAGATTATGCGTTTTTTGAAAACGTATATGGTAAAAGAGACAAGCAATTAGAAAAGAAAGGTTCTTATTTTCACCTAAGTGCGCAAGAAATGTTGTTAGACTCTCCAATTATAGCTTTAAATTTGTTAAATTTAGACAATGATTTAGACAAAACTGAATTTATTAGTTTTTCAACATCGGCAAAAGAAAAAAATCAAAGAACTGGTTTCGCACCAATTTCTGGAAACTTCAACACTAGTAAGTTTTGGCGTTTAGATACTGAAAAAACACTAAGAAACATAAACAACCAAGAAGGGTTTACAAAATCTTTGTTAAATTTTGTAAATGTTGGTAGAACAACCCTATCTGTTATTGTAACACATGATAGAATACAGGGATTAAACATCACAGCAGATGATTGGTATGGTGAGGCTGACGTTCCCGAGTTTATGGATGGATCAGATTACATCAATGATTATTGTGTGAGGGTTAATATCATTAAAGGTGATTATACTGATTTTGAAAAACTATCGGTAGATCCACTATTAGGAGATTACTTTGATACAAACGGTATCAAGAAAACTTTTACAGATTCTAATGGTAATTCAAGGGATGGGTTAGTTGCCTTATTAGAAAACCCCAATGTTGTCTCACTAGGAGAATATACGGGTGTTTTAATACCGAATTTCCAAGACGCGGATGGTAATGATTTATTCATTCAAGACTTAGTTAATTTAGAAACCGCATTTACTGGTTTATATTGCGCAATAGACGAAGACTTATTTGATGGTAATACATTTTTAAGTGGTTCTACAATTGATCTATTAGGTGGAACAATTGAAGGTTCGCCTACGTTAAGTAAAATTGATTATTTATCTTACTTAGGAACTATTAAAGAAAACTTATCATATACAGCAGAAGATTATGATTCACAAGAATTATCATTCACAGCAAACACAATTGATAATTATGGTGCAACATCTTATAGTGGTGCTGCAAATGCACAACTGTCAATAACAGACACAAACGCATACGGTGGTACTGGAAAATATGATACTATAACAGTTTATAGTCCAACATCGACCGATACAAATGCCCCTGGCGGTACTAGTTTATTTGCTGATAATACAGCATGGAGTGTGTGGGCGATAAATGTTATCGAAAATACTAGTTTTGTTGCTTGTTCATCTATTGTAGGTGCAACGGGTTCAACTGCGGGAACCACAACTTTGGCTCTAGTTAAAGATGTGTCCTTGGGAACTGATAAAATTAGTATTCAAATATACCCAACTAATGATGCGGGAACAGAAACATTGTTTATTGATGGTTCTAGTATTAGTACTAGTACTGATAAAACAGTAAATGAATATAACGAAATTGCCATTCAAACATTAGATTCTGGATCGTATGTATTTACACAAACATCTGAATCTGGTGAAGATTATTTGAGTGGTGTGTTGTCTAGTGGGGATACTGTACAAGTAACCGGTGGTTCTTATGAAGAATTTAGTATCATTTCTAAAGTTGCAGATGGTTCTACTGGGGATGGATTAGATGGACTATTGAGTACAGATAAACTGTCACATCAAATAACATATTACACACTAACACCCGTAGATACAGCGGCAAATAGTATTGTTATGAATATCAAATCACTAGCTGGTGCAATCAATCAAACATTTACTGTAAACAAGATTAATGATTACGAATTCAGTTATAGTGTAGGTGCAACTAGTATTTATAGTCTAGGTGACATCAAACCAACAGATTTCTTAGTTAGAAGTTTTGATGATGGTGCAACTAAAACTAAATTTGATCCTAGAACAGGGGAATCTCGATTCACAAGAGTAGAATCTGTTAAAGAAAATACAGATACACAAGTTGTGACCGTTAAAACAATTGATCCGGTATTTTTTGGCACGTCTAATGATGAAGTGGAAAGATACAAATCAGTTCAAAACTTTGTTACTAATTATAATGTTCAAGGTCTTGATGGATTCACAATGCGAGAGGCGCAAATACCTAATGGAACAGCGTTGAGACAAAACGAAATAATGAATGTGTTAACAAACACTGGTTTATATAGCACATTAGCAGATAAAGAAGCTATTATCTTTAGATATATAGTAGATACGTTTGATGGGTTAATAGAACCTAGTAGTAAAAATGTATTGTCTTCACTATGTAAAGATAGAAAGTTTGCATTTGCGATATTGAACGCACCTTCGGTTAAACAACTAGACGATTCCACAAATCCACTATTTAAATTTAATAGTAGAAGTGATTATGACCCAAGGTATGTTGCAACGGGAGGAAATCAAGATTTCAACCCTAGTAATACGTTTTCATTACCCTCACTAAACCAAGGTTCTAACTATTGTGGATTTTATCACCCTTACTTAGTATTGAGAGAAGGTCCAAGTACTAAACTAGTACCACCGGCTGCATATGTTTCAAATAACTTTATGGCTAAGTATAGATCAGATCAACCATATTCTATAATTGCAGGACCTAGACGGGGTGTTCTATCTGGAAACAACATAGTGGGTGTTGAATACATATATGATAGAAACAGTTTAGATGCTGTTGAACCATTTGGATTGAATGTGACTGTTCCAAGTAGAGGATTCGGAAACGTAATCAATGCTAATCAAACTGCACAACAAAATATAAAATCAGCACTATCTAGTATTCATGTTAGGGAATTGTTGATATATATTCAAGAAACTGTTGAGCAAATATTGAAAAACTACAGGTGGGAATTTAATACCGTACAAACAAGATTAGAAATTAAAACATTGGTTGATGGTTTCTTATCGCAAATCTTGAATGACGGGGGATTAGTAGATTTCACTACGGTCATGAATACTGTCAATAACACTCCAGAAGTTATTGATAATGACTTTGGTATCATTGATATAGCAGTCGAGCCTGTGAGAGGACTTGGGAAACTCGTTCAAAGAGTTACTATTCTTAGAACAGGTGCAATCGCAGCTGGTGAATTTACAGTAGCATAATTAAAACCTATAATATAAATTTTAAAAGGCAACCACTAATGGTTGCCTTTTTTATTGATTAAATAAAGAAAGGAAATCTTGATTGATTAAATAAGATAAGAAATAAACAATATAAAAATAATATAAAATACTATGGCCAGTTTACCACACTACAAAAATTCAAAGGCATCCGTTAACAAATGGGAATTTGTCGCGGGAAATTTGTTCGAGGTGACGATATTACCACCACCTGGTGTTGGTGGTGGTGAGTTACTATTAGAACATGTTAGAACAATAGGTGGTTTAACCACTGAACTTGGTCAAGAAGCTGTTGAACAAGAATTCAAAACAGCTAAAAGATCATACCTTAGTACAACTCCTACTAATACTGTTGTTGATTTAGCGATTAATTTTTCTCTTAATCTAAATGATGATAATGAGATGTATGTATACAAAACTTTAAGAGATTGGAAGAGAATAGGATATAATCCACTAACTGGTGATATGGGACTTAAAAAAGATTATTCAGACGCAAAAATTATAGTAACTATGTTTAATAGAGTTGGTGATATTCACTGGCAAAGAACGTTTCACGATTGTTTCATAAATGGAGATATTCCTGAATTGGCATTAGATTATTCTAGTGGCGAACCTTTAGAATTGGAAGTTACGTTTAGATCAGATTATTTCACTGAGCAACAAGTATAATAGATATAACTTTTAATGAATAGAAAAGAACAGTTGAAACCAACTGTTCTTTTTTTGTTTATATAAATAATATAACAAAAAACTCTATTTAATATACACATGAAGTATATAGATTTTAAGAAAAAATTCCAACTAATAGATTCGTCATTAAACAAGAAGGATTACAAGACATTTGAAAAAAAGGGGTTTTTAGAACCATTTTTAGAATGGATTTGGACTAGTAAACACGAATTAGATATAAGAGAAAGTGAGCTAAACTTTAAAACTATTTTTTATTATTGGCAACATGACATTTTAGAACAACCAAAGTGTTTAGAATGTGGGAAGAAAATAAGCGCATCTTATAAAATTAAAAAGTCTGGTAAAATAACAATTTCTAAAGTAAACTCTTTTTGTTCACGATCTTGTGATAATAAGAGCAGATACAAGAACACATCCTATGTTGAAAAAATTAAAAACACTTGGGGATCAAAATCAGAAGAAGAATTAAAGAAAATATCAGATAAACGAAAAAATACTTCATTAGAAAGATATGGGATTGAGAATCCCGCCAATACTGTTGAAGCAAGACAATTGAAAAAGATATACTACAACTCTAAAGAATGGAAAGACGTATGTATGCGCAACACACAAACAAACATAGAAAAGTATGGAGTAAAATCAAAAACGCAACTACCAGAAATAAAAGAAAAAATAAAAAAATCGTGGTCTAAAAAAACACAAAAGGAAAAAAAAGACATAAATAATAAACGAATATCTACAAATACAGAAAAGTATGGTACTAGTGTATACCCAAACCCAAAAAATTATTTAAAAATTAAACGCAAAATAGTTTTAGATAACTGGAATGAAAAACTATGCAAATGGAAGATTAAAATTACTAAATATTCGTCCGAAAAGGTTTCTTTTTCTTGTGGAAATTGTTTAGGTGATTGGTCATCGTATAGGACAACAACAAACAACTTAGTTAATAGTGATGTTTGTATATGTCCAAATTGTAATTCTGAATATTTTGAAATTGTTGAAAAATCGGGGGTTTCGAATCTAGAAAAAGAGTTAACGGAATATGTAAAAAAAGTATATGATGGAAATATTCTAGAAAACACACCAATTCCAAACAGTAGAAAAACTATAGATATTTATCTACCAGATTTGCGAATTGGTATAGAATTTAATGGACTATATTGGCATGGGGAATTCAATAAACCATCGAAAACATACCATAAAGATAAGAAAAAACTTTGTAAAGAAAATAACATATTGCTTATAAATATATGGGAAGATGATTGGCGAGAACGTCAAGATATAGTCAAAAGTCTAATATCAAATAAATTAGGGGTGACTAAGAAAAAGATAGGTGCAAGGTGTTGTGAAATAAGAATAGTGTCACACAAAGAAAGTAAAGATTTTCTAATAGAAAATCACCTTCAGGGATATTGTAATTCATCTATTAGATTGGGGTTATATCACAATAATTGTTTAGTGACTTTAGTTACTTTTGGTAAAAGTAGAAACAAAAAAAATGAAATAGAATTACTTAGATTTTGTAGTAAATTGAATTGTGTTGTGATGGGTGGGTTTAGTAAATTATTATCACATTTTTTAAAAACCTATGAATTTGAAAAATTAATGAGCTATGCTAATGGGGATATTTCAAATGGTAATGTTTATGTAAAAAATGGATTTAATTTTGTGGGTGAAACTGTTGTTGGTTACTATTGGGCATATCGAAATTCTAAATTCAATAGGTTCAAATTCAGAAAACAAAAACTAGTAGAACAAGGATTTCCAAATACAATGACAGAAGTTCAAATTATGCACAGTAGGGGGTATTATCGCATCTATGATTGTGGTAACGAAATATATGAGTTGAATAACAAAAAAGGGAACTAAAATTAGTTCCCTTTTTTTGTCTTTATGCTACTTTAGTACCTTTACTTTCTAGTTCATCATACCTATCTTCTATTTCATTTATGATGTCTGCTCTACTTTGATCTTCTTTAGTCATTTCAATAACACTAAATCCTTTTATATCTTGAAAATGTTTGATTAAAAAATCTAGACCGGATGAGTGACCAGTAGAACTATCTTTTTGTTGTGTATCGCCTAGTATAATTAGCTTACAGTTTTGACCAATTCTAGACAGCACGGTTCTTAATATTGCATTATTTATATTTTGAGCTTCGTCTAGTATGATAACACAATTATTCAAACCAATTCCTCTTATATATGCAAGTGGTAGAAATTCTATTATTTCATTTTGTCTTGCTGCATCATATACAATGGGTGATATTATTTGTTTAAAATTAAAATCAAACGAAAACAAAAACGGTGCTACTTTTTCTTCTAATGTTCCTTTTAAAAAACCAATATCTTCTGATTTATTATCAATGGTTTTTACTGATTTACATAGATATAGTTTATTATAAGAACCTGTTTTAAATTCTTTTAGTGCTCCTTGTATTGCTGAAAACGTTTTACCGGTGCCGGGTTTTCCATGTACTATTGTTATTGTTGTGTTTTTGTCTGTTATTGATTTTACTATTTCTGATTGGTTTTTAGTTTTACATTTAAATTTTGAAACTGAAATATCAGTTTTAAATTGTTTAACACTCCCTTCTTTTTCCATAATGTATTTTGGTTTTAGTTTAGATTCCATGAACTCTGATAAATCATCTATATCAGTTGAACTTAAATTTTTAGTTTTCATAACGATTAAATTGTTCTAGTATATTTAATCTAATTATATTGAACTATTGTCATTAAAATTATCTTGAAAGTGTGTTTTCTTTTACTTCTACTTCTATGCCAGACAATAGTACTGATTTAATTTCATCTAGTTCTTGTATTAGTGGTAATAAGTCAACTTTAACATCTCCCATTTTTGTTTGTGGTTTGTTTGTATTTGCCGCCGATATTTGGATACCGTTCATTTCTTTAACAACATCTACTAATCTTTCTAATACACCTTCTAGTTCTCCAAAAGAACCTTTCATATGTTTTGCGAAGTTGCTAAGATTTTGTGCAAGTGCTGTTAATTTGTTTAGTTTCTTTAGATCCATGTCATTTATAGAATCTTTCATCGAAACGAACATTGCACCTACTTTTTCTGTTTCACCACCTTTCATTTTTTCAACAGCATTTGCAAAATAATTAAAACCATCGAGAACTTTTTTACCTTGTTTTTCATTAAGGTCTTTTAGTGCATCTTTAGATAATGCACTCACAAAAGAACCTATAATACCACTAACTGTTTTTTGTAATTGGAGTGGTTTTATATTAATATCGCTTAGTGTTTTTGCAGCTTGTGCCAAATTATTAAGTGGTTCTCCTATTCTACCTAATATTGCAATACCATCTTCAAATTCTGAACTAAACAACCACCCACCATCTTGTTTTCCAAGTTTTTTAATTGGGTTTATTAAAGCGTCAACAATCATATCTATGTTTGTACCTACTTTCGTTGCAAAGTCTTTGTCTAGGGGTTTTAATTCTTTTACTATAACCTCACCCTTTTCATTAGTTCCATATATTGGAATAGTTAGATTGGCCCACGCTTGGACACCCTCCGCAAAACCAGATAAACTATTTCCTAATTTTGCGAGTAGGTTTATACCATTTCCGATGGGACCATTAAAAATAACACCTTCTTGTGCTCCTAATTGTGCTAATATACCATTGGAACCAGTTAGTGGTTCAACCATCATTTTGATGTTTTGTCCCATTTTTTGTGCGAAATCGGGACTTAGTGGTTCAACACTTTCTAATACCAGATCACCTTTATCATTAACTTTATATGTAGGTACTTGTAATTTTGCCATTGCCGCAACACCTCTAGCAAAATTAGATAAACTGTTCCCTAACTTACCTAACAATTTAATACCATTACCAACGGGGCCGGCAAAAAAGAATCCCTCATTGGCACCCAGTTTTGCCAACGGATCTATGACAGCATCTAATATTACTTGTATATTTTGACCTACTTTTTGTGCAAAATCTGGATCTAGTGCTTTTGTACCCACTAAGACTAACTTACCATCTTTTACTGCATATTCAGGTGCTTGTAGTTTTGCCATAGCAGCAACACCTTGTGCAAATTGAGACATAGAATTTCCTAGTTCACCCAATAATAGTGTGCCAGCCAAAGCTTTTGCAATATCGGAATAACTCAAATCATCAAATATATCAACAAATCCTCTTAAAATAGTATCCATTGAATATAACATAGTATCTGTGTCACCATCTTTCCACTTAGCCTCTTTAAAATTAACTAAACTTTTTGTAAAAATGAACATACCAGTGGCTGCTATAACCATAGCAGCGGCACCGGGGATAATAAGTATTGCACCCAATCCCCAACCAGCCATAGCAACACCTAGACCTACTATAGCAGCTCCTAACATACCAATACCTTCCCAAGTCACATTTGCGCCCATCCACGTTTCGAGTGCCTTAGACAATATCATAACACTAACAGAAGAGATAATAATACCAATAGCACCTAATGATATTAATGCAAAACTACCACCCGCAAAAGACATAGCAACTGCCAAACCAATTATTGCAGCATCTACTAATAACAGTGTTCCCCAAGTGGGGTTTATGTCCATAAAAATTTTGATTGCAAAACCAATAGCTATTAGTGCTACTGAACCTATTAATAGTGCAATTGAACCTGAAATCACATTACCCTTAAACATTCCAATAATAAAAAAAGCACCTGATAGAACTAACAAAGAACCCGCCATTAATAAAAATGCCGCAAAAGTTTTTCCCGGACTACCTAACAAATAAGATGCACCAATAATAATAGCAACCAAGATTGCGGTAGTGAGTGCCATGAATAGCATTGTTTTTATACCTGTCGATAGTGGTTTACTAACCAGTGACATTAGATAATATGCACCAGATAAAATTAACATTGAACCAGCAACTAATAAGAATGCCATAAAGGTTTTTGCAGGATCACCTAATGCGTATGCTGACATTATAACAGTTAGTGTTACAATACCAGTTGCTAGTGCCATATACAATAACATTTTAGCACCTTTGTTTATTTCTTTTGATGTGTTACCTACCCAATTGAAAAATTTGACCCACATATATAATAAAGGAATTGTTATAATCAAACCAATAGCCAAAAGTGGTGCTGCCAATGCTGTCATAGTGGCAAACATTAAAATCTTTTTCCCCATATCTAAAAGAGATGCAAAAAGTTTAAATTTCTTTTCGTCTATTTCATTAATAGTATCCTTAAATTTTGTTAGCGAACCCGTTAATTTATCTATTGAAGATGCAAGTGAATATATGTTTTTTGCACCGCCTTTTTGAAAAAGTGAAGATATACTTTTATCACCCTTTTCAAAAAGTGTTATTTTTGCAAAAGTACCTTTAGTGAGCGCTTATGCAATTGATTGTAATAATTTTGTCTGTTTTTGTAGCTCTTTACCTATTTCTCTTGATAAGATAAGATTGGTTTTCTTTATACTAGTAAGAATAGCAACGTTTTGTTGGATATTAACATTTGCCAATCTTTCTATATTTTTTAGTATGCCTGCAACTAAGTTTTCACCCATTTAAATTAACTATTTTAAAACTTCATATTGGGCATTTTAAAGTTTCCTAACTTTGGTAAATTATTACCGCTATATGATTTAGTATATTTACTTGCGTTGGATTTCATTTTTTCCATTTGTTCATTTGCACTATCTTGACTACCCGTTTTATCGCCATTTTGTTCTTTTAACATATCAACAAGGTCTTTTACCATCCATTGATATTCATAGTAACACAATGTATCTATTTCAGATGGTTGTATGTGTAAATGATGTTGAACATATACCCTATTTTTATAAAAATTTCTTAAATCTATTTGAAAGGATTTCAGTATATCTTTCAATCTTAGTCTTACTATTGGTGTTGCCATTTATATACTAGTATTAGTATTATATTTAATCTGAAACAAAAAAGACTATCTTTGTGGATAGTCTTCATATTTAGTAGCAATGTTAGTTCATTTTAACCAATCTAAGTAATCTTCAAGTGCGTTTTGTTTTGCCCATATATTACCTTTGAGTTTATTCCAAATGTCTGTTGCAAATTTAGTATATTCTTTTGGTTGGTCCCAATATTTTTTGTTGTCAATCATTTCAACATAACCCTTTTCACCTTTAAGAACATCAAGTTCTAATTCATTATATGCTTGTCTAATGCTATTTACGATGTCAGCCTTTTCGTCTGATTTTTCCCAATAAGAAAATTTGTTTATTGCCTTTTTAAAAATATTGTCCCAATATTTTTCTGGTTTTTGTGATTCGTTCAAAAATTCGTTTAATGCTTTCATATATATATATATATATTATTTAGTTTTTTTATTTAATCAAAAAAAAGGACAACCAGTTTTTGGTTGTCCTTTGTGTTATTATTAGATGTTACATCAACTCATCATCTAATATACCATCTTCAATGAATAATCCTTTTATTCCTGTAGGAAGTTCAACATCTGCTTCTATTGGATCTCCACATTTTGTACAAGGTTTCATTAATTTTTCTTTAACGGATATTTGTGCCAATTCTACTAGTTTACTATATGTTAAGAATTTGTCAGTATTCCACCTAAGAAATTCCATTCGGTAATTGCTCATATTTTCAACAGATAACCCTCTCCATTCTTCAATCATATATGGTACTGTTTTTAAGAATGGTAAGTATTCCTTTATATTTTCTTTATTTTCTTGTAAACTTCGTATGTATTTGTTTACTACTCTCATAATACCAATAGTCGGTGGTTTTATGTTTATAGTACCATATGTTTTTGTTTTGATGTTAAATTGTTTATCATCTTCTGAATAATACTTTGCTATTTTTTCGTTTAGTTCTCTTTTTTGAAAATTTTGATTTATAATTTCCATATCGTTTTCGGTTCCACACGATTCACATTTAACTTTAAATGCTATTTTATTTTCACCCTCAGCAAAGGTAAGTTCTCTTATGCTCAATATAAGACTTACTCTATCTTCTTCTAGTATATCTTTCCAAGAACCTACTTTATCTGGGAATGATACTTTTACACAATTACTTAATAATTCTACTAATGCATCATCTACTTCATAAGGATTATCTTCGTCCAATGCTGAAAATGTTCTAATGTCTTTAACTGTTGCTGCTTTTATTCTTACTTTAGTTCCTCTTGCGTAGAACCTACCTTTAGAAGGGAATTCAGAAACATCAACAGAAAAGAATCCATGTTTTAATTCTGTTTGTTCGGTAGAGTCTTTTGCATAATCGTATCTTTCTACTTTACCTAAAGATTTTACCTTTTCTTCGGGGTCAGTATTGATTGCATTTTCTAAGTCACTAAGACCTTTTTTTTCTTCTGATGTTGTATTGGGTTCGTTGTCTATTCCACGTAATGCTTTTTCTTGTGGTGACAAATCTTTGTTGTTGTTATCCATATTATAAATTTTGTGTGTTTTATTTAATCTAAATATTAAAGTGTTTTTTAGTCACTCTTAGTTTTTCGTCAGTATCCAAAACTTTAAGTGTATATATTCCAGATTCTTCATCTATGTCTACTATTTTACCAAATTTCTTTCGACCTCTTATAAAACAAATCATACCTTTTATTATTTGGGAATCGTCAGAAACTAATTCCATGTTATCGTCTAATTCAACTAAGTATTCGATAAATGAGTTTTGTGTTTGCATTATATTTATAATTGTTTTTAGTGCATCTTTTATAAATGAAACATCAATATCCTTGTTAGTACAATTTTCTAAATTTTGTAGTAATTTTTTTGTAGTATCGAAATATGTGATTTTTTTAGTTTCCATTATGAAATGTCATATATATACTATTTTCACTAAATGTTAGTTTATTTAACACCTTTCTGAAATCGTTAATTTTTACACACAAATCATCTATATTACCATTTTTGTAATATATAGGACTATATGGTGTTTTGTATAAAAGAAGTTTGTTATCACCAAAAGTAAATATTATTTCCTTATTGGATTCATATTCTTTATTTAGTTTTACTATTGTATTGCCTAATCGCATTCTCAGCGGATTTAACATTATTTCTAACTCTTTCAATGTCAATATTTGATGCGTTTCCATTTTCGGCTTTTTTAAGTGCATATTTGAAATATTTTAACGATTCTTCTATTTTATTAGTATAAAACAAGGAAATTGCATACATGTCATACAGTGCCCATTCATACACAAAAGATTCTACAAATAGTGTACTTTTACACCCATCTTTTAAATATTTCAACCCTTGTTTCAAATAAAACAAAGCATTTTTGTGTAAATTAGATGTTTGTAAAAACGAACACAAATTAAAAATGTGTTCAACCCTATTATCTAAATTCATTTCTTCACATTTCATCAAATGTTTCATAATCACCTCGTCGCTAGATATGTGATAATTTAGTCTGGCAATCATCAATTGTGAATAATAAATTTCTTGATAAAACCCAGTATTCGTTTTTGTTCTTTCGGTAAAATATTGTATTCCTTTTTTTGCTAGTGTTATGCCCAATTCGTCGGATGGGTCGTTTGAAAGTCTGATATTTGCAGCATCTTTATATGACTGTGCCAAATAAAATGTCCATCTTGGGTCTTCCCAATCGTTATCTTCTTGATACTTTAATAGTATTTCAGCATGGTCTTGATATTTTTTTGATAAATCATCTGTTTTCCAAGAATTACCATCTGATGATATTTGAACATGTCCAAAAGGAAACTCTATGGAAGTTGTTTTTTTGTCACATTTTAAAACCTCGTGTACTGGACCATACCAATACCAGTTTGTATCGAATTTGTAAAATTGTGATCTATGGTATTTTACATTACCATAGTGACACATTACCGCAAGTTGATCCGGGAAATTGTATTTCTTTGTAAATAATTTGAACGATTCTTTAGTAAAAGTTTTATCTAAAACTAATTGTTCATCTGCGTCTATCCAAAACCCATAGTCGCCCAAATTCTTTGCGTGTTCTATACTTTTGTTTCTACAATCCTCAAAATTAGTGAATTCAAAATCAACAATTTTACCGTTTATCCCTTTAGAATCAAAGAAATTTTTAATAACTTCTTTAGTGTTATCGGTAGAACCTGTGTCTACTATACAATAGGAATCTATCATATTATAACAAGAATTGAGGGCGCGTTCTATAACGTGCTCCTCATTCTTTACTATCATAGTTAATACTATTTTAGAATTCATCTATTGTTGTTTAGTGGGTTCTAATACAACTTCGTTTGTTTCGTTATCTACTTTGGGTGTAGATTGATTTTTTTGTGCATTTTCAGCGGCTTCATCTAAAAGATCCATAGATTGTTTGATTAAATCTAAATCTCCCCATTCGAATATACCTCGTTGTCTACCAAGTTCGGCAGCTTGTCTTAATATCGAAACCGCTTCGTTTATATTAGTAACTTTGTGTTTTTGGTTTTGTTTGTTTTCCATTTTTATATATATTTAAATTAAACTGCTAACATTATGTTGACATCTAGGTTATTTACCTTAGTGGATATTTTACCAGTAAAGGTTTTTGATTCCATTATAAATAAACTATTCAACTTGAATATAACTGGCATATTACTGTCTAGTTCTGAAATAGAACCAACATAAGTATTAGTGCCAGTATAACCTATACTACTAGGCATTGTTATATTACTATTTTTATAAGTGTAATTACTTTCAGACCACTCTATTAATTCAATGATATTAAAAGAGATTTTATTTTCTACTATATCACTTATTTTTTGATCTAATTTGACTATTACCCACTTACCATGTGTATCATCAAAAATAAACAAAATGTATTCATTGTCTACTTTACCATAAGCATAATAATCTAACTTACACTTATAATCGGATTCGGCATCACTAGATTTGATTACTATATTGTTATCTTTAAGGATTCCAGTAAAAACATAATCGTATACACCTTTTGCCGAAGACGTTGCCCCTATGATACAAGTACCACCTATAGCACCAGTTATTCCAACAGAACCTGTTGCACCCGTTGCACCTGTTGCACCACAATCTATAGTATCTGAACACACACATCCTGTCCACCCTGTTACACCAGAAGCTGTTGTACCATGTGAACAATCAAAAACATATGCATTATCTGAATATATGGTTTTATTATCTAGTTCGTATGTTGTGTATTGACTCATTTCAAAATCTAGTAGGACATCACTGGTGGAATCACCTGTTGAATTACACCCACAATTACTAGCTAGTGAGTTGTTTGCTGGTAAACATGCACTGGTTAAATCAATAGATCCGTTTGATGTATTTATAGTACTGCCAATACTAGTACCTAAATTTCTTGCACGAACAGCAATAAAACTATAAGGTGTTGTGATATTGATTTCATCACCCATATTTAATGTACCATTCCAAGTGGTCCAATTTGTAACATCTGGTGTGTAATCCTTTAGTGTTAATTTTAAATCACTTGCGATTACATTACCATTAGATTCTACTCTTGGGCCATTTTCATCTATTCTTATTACACATTTAGTAGTACTTGACATTTATAGTTAATTATTTTTCACCTATTGAATTTACAGTATTTTCTGCATTATCAATAATGTCACCTAACTTAGTAGGGTCTATCTCCTTATTTAACACACGTGGTAATGGATTATAGTCAATAGGTTCAGGTTCTTGTTTACCTAATTCGAAAAGTTCATCGGGCATCAGGTCTTCTGATTCACTTGTTGACCACTTTTCAAAATTATCATTTTCAACTGGGGTGTTTTCGGGAATATCAATTTCGGTTTCTAAGTTAACTAAAGAATCATCTTCTTGTAATTCGTTTTTATTTTCTTCGATATCTTCTATCGTATTTTCAACCGTTTTTTCTTCTTGTGTATCATTTTTGTCTTTTACAACCTCATCTTTAGGTTTCATATAATCCATTAATGATTTAATAAACCCCAATGAAATTAGGGGTAATATCCCACCACTTATAAATGCAAATACTCTTTTTGTAAAATTTGGGTCTTCTTCAACTAAATCGAATAACTTAGACCATTCAGATATATCACCAGCATGTGACCATGCCCAATACATATTACCATGAATTTGAAAAGCTGTTAGTATAATGAACAACATCCAAACGATTGTTTTATTTCCCTTGTCAATTAACAACCCCCCTAGTGATGCCATTGCACCAATTTCAAAACCGATTGCTATACACCAAGAAAGAAATAAATTATTTGATAATCCAAAGAATTCCACACTGTGAAATGTACTCACAGTACTTACGAGAACCCATAGTGATATGAAAGTTCCCACCCAAAATTTTTCTTTAATGTTCATATTTATTTAGTAGTTTCTATCATATAAGATAGTTTCTTTAGATATTTAATCAATTCCTTTTCGTAATAATGTGACAAAACACCAAATTCTTTTTGTCCTATTTTACTAATTTGCATGTATTTTTTTGATAAATCTGAATCTATTTTTTTAGAAACTTTTTTCTTTGCACCAGCCATACTAATTCTAAAAGCAGATCGTATGTGTGATAATATTTTCATACCCCTTGGTGTTCTTGACATATCCATAAAAGCACAATGCCAAAAATCAACAACTGTTTCTGGTATCATTTTCATGTGAGACATGTCAATAGCAACATCGGGTAATGTCCTGGACATCATTCTATTAATAATAAAAGAATGTCTTTTTTTATCTATGTTGGATATTTCATTATATGATGATTTACCCAAATGATTCATTATATCGAATGGTGTTTTAATTATCATATACCTAATTCTTTAAAAATACTTGCACTTGATGAATTGTCATGTAACTTTTTATCATATAGTGATATAGATTGTAATAATTTCTTATAATCAAATTGGGTTTTTAAATCACAATTCTTTTTTTCAAAAACCTTTTCGCACCAATCTATTATTTCAGAATACAAATAACTAGGTATAGTATCTTTATGTAATAATACTAATGTTGTATTAACATCTACGTTGTTTTCAATATCATCAACCGAATAGCGATTTTGTGTTTTGAAATTTCGCAATGTAGAACTTGCTAACTTTTTTTTGAAATCCGAGCGAAATAAATCTTCTACGTTATATTTTGAAAATTCAATTTCTTTTTGTATATTATTAATAATTGTATTAGTCACACCAGTTTCGAACCATTCACCTGCTTTTTTTGCGGTTGGTTTATATTGTCTAGATTCAACGATAATTGGAAAAATGTTGTCTGATACATCACCACCTAAAACTTTGCCCAGAACGACCTCAAATGGGTTCACAACACTAAGTTTAGATGATGTATTAGCAACGACGGAACGAATGCAATCAACTAAGTATGATTTTTGGTTTTCTTTTAAGTATAAAGCGGTTTCTCTATCAATCCACATTTTCTTAATTTGTTTTTGATATTGAACTATAAACGCATTTTTACTTTTATTAAATCCCACACATTGTTTTAAGTCACCATCACCAGAATAAATTATAGAACTTTTACCCATCGCACTTAAATAATTTGCATACCCAAATATTAAATCATCAGCTTCACATCCGGGAATAGATTTAAAGTGAACATTAGATGATAGGGCAACACCTTTTAAAAATGAATTGAATACTTCGAAAATAATATTCCAATTTAAACTTTCGTCCTTGTGTCGGTTACCCTTATAGTGTAAATGTTTTTTTATACCCTTATAATTTTTCGTTAAGTGTAAATCTTTTCGCCAAGAATTGGAATCATCAACAGTAATCACAACATTTTCTAATATGGGACTAATACTTCTAATGTCTTTAGAATATACTTGTGTGAGTTTTTCTAACAACACGTTTGTATCTTTTCTTATGATTTCTTCATCATTGTCTTTCAAAAACATAGTGTTTTTGGGCGAAAATAGCTGAATCACACTCAAAGTAGAATATAATAAATAGTTACCATCGACTATTAGTGTAAATTTATTCATTTAGTGTTTTTTTAATTTTTTGTAAACAAGCAGAAAGTGTTACGAACTTATCTATAACGAAATTAGATTTATATGTATAATCAGCAACATCGACAATAACATTACCTATTTTATTAGAATCTATTTCTTTTTTCATTAGGTAATCTATAAATTCTTTACCCAATGAATTAAACACATTGTCTTCATTATTGACATGATTTTTAAATGCGTAAACATAAATGTCGATAAACTTTTCGTTAGCATTCGACAACTTATCAAACAATTCTTTATTTTCACCCGTGAATGTCGATAAATCTTCTTCTTTGATTTCAGATTTACCTTCTTCGTACATTCCTTGTAAAAATGTTATAGTACTTCTAAGATCTGGAAAGTGTTTTTTTATAATTTTACCCATGACCTTGGGCTCAATTGTAATTCCTTCAGCTTTGCATATTGTGTTAAACCTAATCAAGTATTTTTTCATTAAATCTCTTTCTTCCTCTTTCGGAAAATCGAAATTTATACAATCAAATCTTGATTGTACGTTATCAGGTATCTTTTGAATATAATTACAAGTTGCTATAAATCTGGTTGTCGATGCAAATTTTTCTATCACACCCCTCATAGCTTTTAGATATTGTTCAGAAACACCATCAAACTCATCTAACAAAACTACTTTTTGACCTCTCTTACCATTTAAAATAGAAATATTAGAACAAAAATCTGTTATTTTATTCCTTACATTGTCTACACTAGTATCAAGTGAACAATTTATTTCTAAACTCACCATATCTTTTGCTATGATTTTACCTAAACTAGTTTTACCCAATCCGGGACTACCATATAACAAAACATGGTTGTTCAATTTACCACCTTTGAATTTATTATAAACACGTTCGGGTATAATTAATTCTTCTAATGTTTGTGGTCTATATTTTTCGACCCAAATGTTGTTTTTTAAACTCATATTAAATAAATTAGTAACAATGTTTTATACTAATTAAAGACAATATGAATACAGAATATTTTATAGGAACCGATAAAATTATAATCGAAGATAAGAACTATGTTCCAAACGAATTCCCTAACACGTGGTTTGTAGAAGAACCTATAGATGTCGAACACAAACATTGGAAACTAATGGCATATTTACAAAGAGTTGAGCAAAACATTGATAAAGGGTTTTTGTTTCAAGAGTTTGAAACATTGGAAAAAAGATATAGAGACTTAGAATCTTTTATTGCTAGTTATGAAATTATTAATAAAGATAAGAAAAGTGAAAAATTGTTTAATTATATTTATGAATTACCCGGAACTTCACTAGAACTAGCTGAAATAGATGAAATTGCAACACGTAGTGTGTTACAATTGAAAAAGAAATATCTGGAAATAAAATCAACTATAACATTTTTAAAGAATAATATTTCTGTTGTCAGAAAACGAATACTGGATAAAAGAAAAAAGTTACATGTTTATATAGAAATGTGTAATTGTTCTATAATCGAACATTATACAATATCAAAAAATGGAAAGGTTAAATATAACGGTTCGTTCTATAGTGAAACACCCTTTGTATATGATGAAGAAAATAATGTAATAGAAATAAAAACGAGCATAGCATTGAATCCGTTGGGTATAATTTTACCTTATTTGATAAAATTTAACCTAGTAAAGAATTAAATATTTTTTCTATGTGATTCAATTTGTTTGTGTATACTCTTTTTACAGATTTCAAAATTGTCTTATCGTTGATATATAGTGATCTTTCTCTTTTAATGAGTTTATTGAATATCATACTTTGATGTTCTTTGTTGATAATATAAAAATTTTGTTGATATTTAGAATATTCGTGATTGTGCATGTGTTTATCGAAACGTCCCATTTTATTAATATAGTGGTCCTCTATGCAATTACCACACAAAACATTTTTTAATTTAAAATCCCCCAAAAACGAAATGGTTGGATTGTTACATCGTATACAAGGATATTCAATAGTATTTGCTGTCCAATAATATTCTTCTTTAGATAGAATTGTTTTCGAATCTATTAGTGGTATAAAACTAGGATAAAAAGGAAATAATCTTTTTGTTTGGTGACCCGTTAACTTATTCATAAAAAACTTATCCTTTTGGATTAGTATGTTACAAAACAAATCATCATCAAACCACTTTTGTGCAATTTTACTAGTTGTAAGTACTTTTTTTTCTTGTTGATTTGCCTTATCTAAAAGTAAACCCTTATAGATTATATCTGTGTTAAAATTTTTTCTTATAGATTTTCTCCTATTGAATTTTCTAAGCATGTAATATCTTCGTTAAGTGTGTGTAAATCCATGAAAAAAGACAACGATAGTGTTGAATTTTCTTTTAAATTTTTTTCTAATTTTACAATTTGATCTTCTATTTTTGAAATACTATTTGCATAATCAATTTGTTTACTTCTATCTTCATCTGTTAATGATTCACCATTTTTAAGTTTGTTTTTTAAAATAATGGTGTTTTTCTTTATTTTGTTTTTCTTTTCTTTTAGTTTATCTAACTCTTTTTGTATATTTTCCTTTTTTGTATCTATAGTTTTTTCGGTATCGTCAGGTGAATTTGTGTCGGGCGTTTCTTTAGGTTTTTGATTTTCTTCTGCCTCTTTTGCTTCCTTTTCAGCTTGTTCAATATCTTGTTTTAGTGTGGTTTGATTTTGTTTAATTGCATCTATATCATCCTCATATCCTTTTAATTTAGATAAGGAAACACCAGCTTTTCTACCAGTTAGAAATAATTTTATTTTATATTTGTTATTTGAATAAGAATCATATTTTGATAGTATTTTAGAATCCTTTTTTAATTTATCAATGTTTTTCTTTACATCTTCTAATTTTTTAACGGTAGATTCGTATTTATCCAATTCTGATTTTCTCTTATCACCTCTTTTATCTCTATCTAAATTATCTATTTGTTTAGCTGCTGATATATAGTTTTTTGCGGCAGAATCTAATCCCTTATAATATTTACTTATTGCATTTTTACCCTTTATAAATGTAAAAACGTCTCCTATTAAATTTTCATTAATTAAATCACTTTCTAGTATTGTTCTTTCGATGATTTGTGATTCTGTGATACCATCGGCCATACCAGGGGATAATATATACATATAAGTTATTAAAAATTGTTTAATTTTTTCTTCGGTGTCTAAATAAGCTTTTAAAAATCTTAAATCTTCTTCGTTTAGTATATTTTCATCGGACATGACATAGATGTTTTTTTTAATATTTAATAATAAAAAAGGGAACCATAAATGATTCCCTTTTTTGTTTATTGATAATTTGAAATTAAGCCCAAACTTGGTCAACAATATTATCAACACCCAATGTAAGATACATTGTTTCTGGGTGGTGTCCAGCGTGAACTAGTGCATATCTAGACTTCATTTGAAGTTTAGGTGCCATAGTACCTTCTGCAATTGTTTCAACAGTATCAGCCATAACGTAAGGCATGAATACTAGACCAGGTGTGTTACCATCACCTTTTCTACCTACTGCGATTCTACCATCTTCGAATGACATGTTAGGGTCAACGTAGATTGCAATTCCAACTAAAGTTCCTAGTGGGTATAAAGCACCCGGTACTTGATTGATGGTGTTTGCGATTGGGTAAGGAACGAATCCTGCACAATCTTGGAATCCACTAGCCGTACCCGCAGAACAAACTGCAAATGTGGCTGGTCCTCTTCTACCTCTTACTGAGATAATGTTTGAGGTCATAAGCATTCTAGACATTAATCGTCTTTGTCTTGTTCCTAAGTTTTCAGCACCTAAGTTAGCTGCATCAATACCATTAATAACAGTACCGGCACCGAAATATTCCCAGAAGTTACCAGTTGTTGCTGGTGTAGTACCTACTGTGTAAGTAGTTGCAGTACTATCTAAGATCAAGTGATAATTTCTTCCACTTACAGCTTCGATATTCTTATGGTTAGTCAAACCTAGTGCAAATATTTCACCCAAGACGTCTTTGTTGATAACTTGCGTCATTTCATTTGCTAAGAATTGGTTTGCTTGTGCAACTGCATCTATACCAAATTGTTTCAAGTCCATCAACTGTTCTCTTGTTACCGCAGCCGCAGCTTGAACAGTCTTAGCTTCAACAGCTTTAGAAAATAATTGCAAGTTTCCTACGTTAGCTGGAGTAGTTTCTCCTTGTAGTCTTGACATTTTATCTACTTGGTTGAATGTATCAGCTCCTTGGTTTGTTGAAAAATCAATAACGTGATCTTCCAATGCTTTTACTAGTTCAGCTTTAGATATGATACCTGCTGTACCACCAGCAAAAGTAATAGTTACTGGTGCAGCACCCGTAGTTGTAGATGGAATCAAAGATGCCATCGTGTTAGAACCTGAAAGTTCTCTAGGTAATTTAATGATTGAATAACCATCTATTCTAGATTGTCCAAGTATAGTAACAGCTTCACCACCGATAGAAGCAGTTGCTCCTTTAGTAGCTAATGTATACGCATCTAATTCAGCTTTGATGTAAATAGGAGAGTTTGGAGACTTTCCATCAGTACCGGCTGCATAAATATCGTTTAGTGGTGCATAACCATTTTTACCACCCGCGTATACGAAATCCATATAAGACAACATACCTACTGGTGCATTCATTGGAATAGTTGGAACTAATTCCAAACCAATTGTTTGTGCCGCTACTTGAATAGCCAATGGTAATAGTGAATAAGGTACATCACCCGATCCATCAGCACCAGTTGACCAACCGTTTCCAGTTGTAGATGGTAATTGCACACCACCCATGCCGTTCACAGAACCTAATGTTGCATATGCGTTATTTTCATTTAAACCACCAGAAGCCAATCTAGCTTCGTAGTTTTCTTGTAACTGACACACGGTCGCTACTAAATGTTTTTTAGAAGCGTCTACGTTTGTGCCAATTGTTTGTTCGATTACTGGTGACCAGTTTTCTAATAATTGATTTTTGTTCATTTTAACAACTTATTTTTCTTTATTTAATCTTACCCGAAAAGGTTCTTATATCCGTTAACAGCTTTCATTCTTTTTTCGTTGAGATGTGCTTGTTTTTCTTCAACACTCAATTCCGGTTGTGATTTTTCCTCTTTAATCAAATTTTCTTTTGTCAATTCATTGTTCCAAAATTCTTTGATTGCAGATTGTGTTTTGAACTCAAAAAGATTCGCTCGATTAGTGATTCTTATTTGTTCAACTTCGTCTAAACTTTCCCAAGTTTCCTTGTATTTTGCAGGAATCATTTGCATCCACAAAGGTGCTTCACTTTTTTCTGCTGATTTTTGTTTAGACTCATTTAGAGATTCGTTGTTATCAGACTTTTGCTCCTTATCTTCTAAAATACTCTCTAGTTTATTATATATACTCGCTTTAAAATCGTTGATTTTATTTTCGTTGATTTTAGTGGTATCGTTTTCTTTTTTATTGTCAACCGATTCTAACATACTTACGGTTTCAGTAACATGATCTGACCAATTTTCTATACCTGTTACGGTTTCAGTAACATGATCTGACCAATTTTCTATACCTGTTACGGTTTCAGTAACATGATCTGACCAATTTTCAACCACTGAAATAGTATCAGTAGCGTGATCTGACCACTTTTCTAATGCACTAACTGTATCTGTTGTGTGATTAGACCATTTAATCATAGCTTCGAATTTTGCTTCTAAATCTGCATATTTCGTTTCCATGTTATCTAACTTTTCTTGTAAAGTTTTATCATCTATGATATTATCAACCTTTGATGGTGATGGTAAAATAATAGGTTCATCCATAGAATCTATATATACTTTAGTACCACCATCATCTTGAACTTCAATAGATGTGATTGTTCCTTTGTCTTTATATTGTTGTCCAACTTGTAAAGTGTCTGGTTTTGCCAAAGATGATTCTTCTATTTTGTTTTCTAGAATCATTGCATCATCATCACTTTCGAAATATAATGTTGTTTTACCATCATCAGTTTTTTCAACCGCTCTAATCACTTTCCCTTCGAATTTATCACCAACGTGATATTCTACGGTTTCGTCACTAGAAGTTAATTCTTTACCAGAATCTTTACTTTCTTCTAGTGTTTTAATTTTATTTTCAATACTAGTCAATTTTTCATCAACAGTATCTAACCTTCCTTTGAAATCAGCATTACTATATTCATCAACAATACTATCATTTTGTTCGATGATACTTTCTTGCACTTCTTGTAGTTCTTTGATTTCCGTTTTAACACTTTCGATTGCTTCTTTGGTGAAATCGGTATATGCGTTGAATTCACTTTCCTTGATATAATCCATTTTTTCAATTTCTTTATTTTTATTATTTAATTCGTTCATATCTTGCTTAATTTGTTTTTGAACTTCATATATAGCAAAATCACTAAATCTATCAAGTTCGGTGCTTTCATTTAAGAATCCAAACGATTCATTAACACTACTTTTCAAACGAGCATTTTCAAAACCCGGTGTGTCAACTAAGTCATATGTAAATAGTTTGTGGATTTTAACACTTTTGTTTTCTGTTACTGTACCAGCGGCTCTTGATGAAATGTGTAAAGGTATTCCAGCATCTATTAGTGCTTTTGCTTGCTTACCAGCATCCGTATCTAAAAGTTTTATTCTACCCATAACACGGTTGTTTTGTTCGTCCATCCAAATATCTTCTATTTTGTGAGAAACGTTTCTGAGTGTAGTTTCGAATTGTTTTGGGTGATCTAGTTCCCCAACACAAGTACCATCTTCTACTACCCTTTTCAGTGCATCAAAGTGTGGTTGAAATTCTTTTTTTGTGTATACCCTACCATTTCGGTTTTCTGAATCAAATTCTGTAAATACACCTTCTAGGGTGTATTTATCCGAATCACTTGTTGATTTCACAGAAAATTTGGATTTTTCTATTAATAATAAATCTTTCATTTTACGAATTAATTTTTCTACAATTTATATTATTTAATCTTTTTATAATCACCACTTATCTAAAAGTCAGTTTCGTCATCAGTGTCTAATGAATTTTCTATATTTTTGTCTTCTTGTTCTTTCAATTTTCTATTGAGTTTTAAATCACTTTCTGTTAGTGATGTTAGATATTTCCTAACCAAAAACTCAGAACTAAAGAATCTAATTTCACTACCATCTGCATCATAATCAATTAGAGAATCTTTAGCCGAACTAATTAAATCTAATTCTCTTTGTAGTAATTCAGTTTCTTTTAATTTTTCAAATACATCATATTTGACCCAAGATAAATTTACCTTTGAATCAAACATTGGATCTTCCGCCAATTCTTTAATGTCTCTCTTTGTTTGTAAAATGGTTGGTTTCAATACAACTTCTTGTATTTTACCCCTTAATCTATCTATAAATCGACCAAAATATATTTCTTCTCTTGTATAGCCTTCCGGAGATGATTCCCAAGTTGGACTTTCTTCTTTAACAAATCTATTTCTTGGAATCTTGGATACTTGTATTAATTTATCAACAAAATACTTTAAAGATTCAGTATCTGACATATCTGGACCGTCGTTTCCGATATTTTCTATTGTTGGTGTTCCTTGGTCACCTTCAGGTATCCAATATTCTTTTGAAAATGGCATCATAGATTTACCATTTATCTTTAACTCTCCCGATTCGTTATCGAAATTGACATTTTCTCTGTATGACTGCATCAAAGAACCAAGGGTTTGTTTTGCCATAGTTTTTGATTTACCACCAACGGGTATAACAAATTTTGTTTTATATGAACTATTAACAACAGCCCAAATAATTCTAGTTTGTTCCATTATTCTTAATATGTTAAAAGATCGTATTAGTCTTTCGGTATAAGAAACTCTATTTTCTCCATTAATTGCGGAAAAAGCTAGAAATATAACTTGTGCATCCGATAACTCTCTTTTTTTGACTTGATCTAATGGATATTGTACCCATCCTCTAGTACCGTCTTCATATATTTTTGGAGTTAGTGATATTGGATCTAATTCTTTAAATCCTATTATATTTATTTTTTTGCTGTCCCATATAATTTCGTAAGATAAATACCCATCAACTAAAAATTTTTTGACAAAATCCCATGCTGAATTTTCGTTCTTAAAACCAAATAGATTATATATCTTCTTAAAGTTTTCATTTAAACTATCTTTGATAATAGCAGAAAACTCTTCTTTCATGTTCGGGTCACTTTCCCATTCTATATTAGCAAAATATCTATCGGTATTATAAACCACTATTTCGTCCGTAAGTGTGTCAAGGATCATTTCTATTTCATCTTGTAGTGCATATGTCCTTAATTGTTTTATTTTTGATGGGTAGTTTTGGTCAAAGAATGGTATATTCTTTTTAGAATATACATCAGAATACGAAAAATCATATAACTGATCCATATTATTAGAATCATATCCATACCTCAATAAATTATTGTTTTCTTCCCATCCTATTTTGTTTTCGATACTACCTATGGCTTCGGAATTTGTAATAACTGAATCTTTGAAATCATATCCCCTACCTGATAATTTTCTAAGTGCTGTGTTTCTAAATGATTTGTTATTAACATCGGAATTGTTACTATTAACTCCCGTTCTATTAAATATAGATGCCATAATTGTTTTCTTTATTGATTTATAAAAGGTAGTGTAAACCCATTCATCTTTAGTGGATGGTATGTAAACGACCCCATTAGTTTAATATATTTAATTACCTAGAAAGTCTAGATTTTCTAAATTCCTGTATCATTTCGTTATATGTTATACCTTCGAACTTTTCAATAGATAAAAATGCAGCATCAACCCAATTGTTATAGTTTATACAATAAACTCTAGATTTTCGACTTGGTATATATGTTCTAATTGCAAATTCAAATCCATGTTGAGCCAATAGTGCTTTTACTACTTGATACCTATACATTATTTGTGGTTGTTTTAATGCATTATTGGGTGATCTACCATCTCTTTGTCTTAAAAAGAAACCACTGTATGTAGATTGTATTTTGTCCAATATGAACCATTTATATGGTGCGGGGATAAAATTTAAATTTAATCCAAGTTCATATCTTCTTTTTTTTCTGTGAATAACACCTAAACTTAAAACTAGTGGTCTCTTATCATAGTAATCTAAAGTATCTTTTAATTTTGGGTTATAACTAAATTGATTTAGTTTACCAACTTGCATTAGTTGATTTTCACAAAAAACCACAGTTGGGTCCATAGGATTCTTTTTTGCCTTTTTAAACCAAGAATATGCTTCATCTTCTGCTATCTGCAATCCCTTTTTTCTTTTGATTTCTTGAATTTCTTTGAGAATCATCTTTTTTGTCTAAACCATTTTTCATCAGCAACGAAAAAAGTCCACCCTTTGGAATTACAAAATGCAATTGCCGATTTGAACTTTGAATTATTTACTAAATAATTTTTCATCAAATATTCATAATTTGACAAAGACTTTTTAGTTTTTCTTTTTGGTTTATGTGGTGGGTTTTTGTATTCTTGTTCTGGTTTTACTTCTACTAACCAAGTTTGACCGTTGGTTAATTTAACTAAAAAATCCGGATAGTAGTTTTTAATTCGGTTTTCTATAGGACAATGATATTTTATACAAACAGATTCAGATGCCCATTGTTTTACTGTTGGACTTCTTTCACAAAAAGTACAAAATCTATATTCCCATGATGATCTATAAATTACTTTTTTTACAGCACCTACATATTTAACAGATTCAGAAATAGAAAAATACCCCTGTTTAGTTCTAGCATTTTTTGTTGGTTTTAAGTTCTTTATGCTCATATAGGTATTTAATAGCAAAAAACCCTATCAAAATTTGATAGGGTTACTATGTATTAGAAAATTATATTGAATGCATACCATCACCATCTGTACTAAATCCTGAATCAATGCTGAGTAAAATACCCTTTGATTTGTTGGGATAAAGTTTTTTCCACCCTTTGGCAAAACCATTTATAGAAGTTGATGTAAAAAATGAAAATGGGTTTGGGTCTTTTATGATTATATCTTCTTTATCAAAAATATCAATATCAGTTTGGTTTTTCTTTATGATATATTCTAATTTAATTCTATTAAATTCAGAAGCATCTATAGAATATGTTAATATAGAATCCTTTGGTAAATCATTTTCCAAAATCTCTTCTTTTGTAGGTTTTCTATTTACAAATAACACCTTTTCTTTTTCATCATATACAGTATTAACTAATTTCATACCTATTGATTTCAATTCATTTTCTGTTTTTGTAATTAAATCCTCTATTGGGTAATTTTCAACAACAACAGCAAATGCAGTCCTATCGGAACCCTTTTCTGGATAAACTCTAATTTCATCCCCCGGTTCTAAATTTGCATATCCATGGAAACGAGCAAAATCTGGATTGAATTTTCTCCAATTATTAGAAATGTCATAATATGCTTCGGATAATGCGTGTTGCTTATCATCTTCACATTTATAGTAAAGTTTTTTGATTGTCCTTTGTGCAAGTAACATCAACATATCTAAACACTCTTTTGTTAATTTATCTTGTGCCCTTGATTTGTAAATTTCTTCTAAAAGGTCTTTTTTATTAAGGTAATTTCTTGATTTTGCCATGAATTTTAAGGGGTTAAAAAAAAGGGAACTGAATTGTTCCCTTTTGTTATTATTGTTTAAATTGTTAAACTTTTTCAGTTACAAAAGTTACTAACTCATCATTCAACATTTCTATTGATTTAGATAATTCTTCACTTTCGTCTAATTTATCTATCAAAGCCTTTTTAGTTTCTATTAAGAACAAAACCTCATCAGCTTTTAATATACTTTCTTTTTCTTGTAATTTAATGAATTCGTTTTCAACATTTTTTCTGTTTTCAACATTCAATTCGTTATATTTAGAATTTGCTTCTTCTATTTTAGAATAGATTTCATCTGTTTTAGTCATATCAATAACCTTAGATGTATCTATACTTTCTACTAGTGATTTAAATTCTAAAGATTCAACATTGATATGTAAACCTTCTAAAACATTATTGAAATCTAAATCATAACTTTTTTTCAAAGATTCAGAAAGGTCTTCAATGTCTTCTAGATCCAAAGATTCTAAAACAAACCCTCTTGTTTTCTTATCATATTTTGCAACAGAAACTTCGTTGTTTGACATCTTAAACACTTCTAGTTTTTCGTTGATGGTTTCTATTGATTTAACAAAATCAACTTCTACAAATTCATTTGCCTTTTCATACATAAATTCAATTAGTGATCTTGTGTTAGTATCGGTATAATTTACCAAACCAGCATTTTTCAATAACTTAGTCAATTGTGTTTTATTTTCAATTTCACTTTCGTTCACTGTCATTTTGTTTCCCTCATCACTAGTAGTCAAAGTGATAGTGGCTTTGTTCAATTTAGCTTCAAAAGTATTATCTCCTTTATATTTGAATATGTTCAAGGCAGCTTTTGCTTTTGTAAATTCATTAGTTAATTTACCATCATATTTTTCAACTTTAGTAATGTCATTCGATACGACATAATTACCACTTTTAGATGCAAATACAAATCCTTCTTCTAATTGCATAACAGGTGTTATTGGTGCGCTTGTAATTTCAGCTTTTTGTGTTTTTTGAACATTGAATTCCAATTGTTCATACCCCTCTACTAACTTTTTAATATTAGGTTCGAATTTGAATTTACTCAAAGAAGATATCTTTGACTTTATTTCAGACTCATCTAATGCAACGATTTCTTTGATTGATTCTACTATTGGTGCATATGCACTTATACCAGATAATTTGTTCATAACTCTTTCTAGTTGCACACCATATTTATTTTCATTTAAAAATGTTTTAACATCTTCAATAAAGTTTTCTATTTCTGTAATCCAATCATATTGTTTCAATTGTTCAAGATATAAATTAAATTTATTGTCAGTGAACTCACTTTTCAAATCATGAATAGCCTTGTTGCAAATATTTTGAGATTCTTCGTGTTCGTTAAGACCCTTAGATAAATCACTTAATTTTTCATATAGTCCGAATTTTTCTATAACATTAATTCTCATTTTATTGTCTTTTATTTTTTCTTATTTATATATTTAATCGTTGTAGAAATTCGATTCATTATTACCTGTTGGCCATATATCTTTTTCTACTGTTATGTTTCTACCAATTGAATCGGTTTCATCTGTTTTTTCAGATACTATATACATATTATATAATACATCATTCATTCGATTACCCGCAAAAATCTCAGTATCTTCTTTAAATATTGGATAACTTGCTTGCACTTCTATTGGAAACGTTATTTGAATTTCTTTTTTGTCAGATAACCCAAAATTCACTAATCTTTCTTTATTTATATCTGGTGGTATGGCAAAATAACAAGGTACTTTCACACTAAACACATCTACATAATAATAAACATTTTTATAAAGATTAGTGAATATACTATTTATGCACTTGAATATATCAACAATAGAATCAACGTGTATAACTATTTCAAAATCCATTTTAAAAGGTGCTTCCATAAATTCAGCATTGTATTCTCTAACCTCATTATCGGAATCTTGTTTTATAAAATTAGCCCTTTTGAATTTATTTGTTAAATATTCTTCTTGTAAGGTGATTCCCGTTAAGTTCATCACAGCCCTTGGAAATTTATTATACAAACCTGTTGCTTTACCTTCGTTCTTTAGTTCATCAGAATTTAGGAAAATATCACTTAAAAATCTTTCAGAACCAGCAATAGTAAAATATGCAGGTACTTCTACCTTAGTTTTTTCATTGTCAACTACGTTATCCCAAAATATTCTGTCATCCAATGCTGATAAAGTACCCACAATGATGTTTCTAAACAAAACATTATCTTTATTTTGATAATTGTTATATTTTTCCATATCCTATTTAATTAACAAGGATTTATCTCCAATTCACTAAACCCTGCAACCTTATTAACAGAATATATAAAATCAAACATTTCCTTGGGCAATTCCGAATGATTTACGATAAATACCGTTAAATCTAATTCATCAACAACCGTGCGGATTAGACTTAACATCTCATACACACCATACGAATCAATACTAGCAAGAATTTCATCCAAAAACAAAAGATTTATATTAGGATAATTTCTTTTCATAATATGAATTAAAGAAATTAACACAGCGAAATCTGCTTTTTTTCTTTCTCCAGTACTTAACGTTTTAGCTGTTATTTCTTCCCCAATAGATAATAATTTACTGTTAAATTTTTCATCTATTTCTATTTTGTATGGAAAATGTAATTTTTTGCTTATTTCGTTTATAGATTTATTAAAACTGGGTAAGAAGTTTTTCATTATTTGTAACTTCACACCATCTTCCCCAAAAATTTTACTGAGTTCTGTATATAGATATTCGTTCTTTTTATTTTTTTCAATGTCTAAAAGAATACTGTCTATCTTATTAATAGTATTTTGTAAAACCGAATCGAATTCACTTTTTTCTTCTTTTGGTTTTGACAAAGATTCTTGTGTAGATTTTAATTTATCTAAATTTAATCTAATGTCATAAATAGAATCGTTAAGTTCTCTTTTTTTATTATCAATTTTTACGGTGACTTCTTTTAGTTTAGTAATTGCTGTTCCTGTTTCAAGTAATTTAGATTCAAACATTTCTTTATCTTCCTTAACCTTTTCTTGGAACTTTTTATGAATATCATCAGTTAAATCAGAACCGCACGTTGGACAAGAATCATTATTATAAATTTCTAATTTGTGATTACAATCTTTGATCTTATATCCATAATCAGTTTTAGTTTTGTTTAAGGTATTCATTTTTTCAAATACTGTGTTTGATTTTTCTGAAACCGTTTTTGATTTTTCATTTAATTCAATCAAGTGTTCGTTTAATAAATTAACTTGTGAAACAACTTCTTCTAATTTGTTCGTAATGTCTTTAGATTTTTCTTTATCTATTTTTTCTATCTTTTCGACTATTGACTTTTTGTTTTCTAACAAAACCCTAACTTGACCATCTAAATTTTTTATATCTGAACTGAATTCCTTTACTTGATCTTTTAAAGAATCGTGAATCTTATTGAAAAACAAAATACCGAAAATTTGATCTAATATCTTTCGTTTGTCAGATGGTTTCATTGTCAAAAAGGATTTGAACTTATCAACCGAAATCGAAATAACATTATCAAACGTGGATTGTGGGATTTTCATATAATCATTTTCAATGATACCTTGAATATTACTATTCCCAGCAACATCTTGAATTTGACCATCAATTGTAACTTCTAATACTTTTGGACTAATACCTCTTTCAATTGTAATAATTGAACCCTTTGCACTTAAAGTTATTTTACCCCAAAGTGATTTATTAACTCTATTGGGTAAATCTCCTAGTTTTTTATCTTGTACTTTACCATAAATCAAATAAGACACAACTTCTCTTACAGAAGATTTACCATGTCCAGATTGACCGATAAGCATAATCATACTACCTTTGTCAGTGAAGTCAATTGTAGTAACCTTATTACCGTATGAATTAAAGTTTCTATATTCTAACTTAATTAACTTCATTCTCTTCTATTGTTTTTGAACTTCATCCCTATCTGAGAAAAACTTATTAACTAACTCTATTACTTCTTGCATAATTTATATCGTTTTAAATAAATCTTCAAATATTTTTCTTGCTTTCTTGTTATCTTCACCCTCAAATCTTTTATCAATTTCTTTGTTTATAAGGCCTTTTGCGTCTAATGATGATAAACTTTCGTCTACATCACTATAGTCTTGTTCAACTGGAAAAATATTCAAAACCCTTGCTTGTTCACCTATCTTATGAAATACTTTGGTCAATTTAGAGGAATTAGATGATAATAATTTTTCTTTAATGTTAATATCAACAAAGTTGTTATTACTCAATTTGTGAATTTCCATCAATTGTTCTTTGTCTATGTTATCAATCTTAAATTGAATAAACTTGGGTGATATGTGATTTTCATAAAAAGTATCTTCACCCGTTTCTAAATCCAATGAAAATATACCTTTAGGGTTACTAGAATCCCCCCTAGTTATTTGATAAGGTGTTCCTATCACATTAATATTTCTTTTTTGTTGTGACCAATGGATATGACCAGTATAAACTCTTTTATATCCATCAGCACTTTTAGGATTGGCACCATCTTCTTCATGAATGTCAACATATTTATTGTATTTTATTAATGAAAATGTACCATGCATAAATGCATATTCGCAGTTGTATTCTTTTTGATATTCTTGTAATGTTTCTGCTTCTTCTTTTATATCTTTCCGCCAAGGCATCATTAAAAACTTGTGTCCGTCATGTTCTAAAACAGAAACCGTTTTGTGAATATGAACATTGGGTATATATTTTAAAATGTCTAGTGATGTAACATCCGTGTTTGATTTATAATAAATATCGTGGTTACCTGCAATAATGTGTACAGGACATATTTGACCTAATTGTTCATAAATCTTTATACCTAAATCTAATGATTTAACATTTACTGATGTTCTATTATCAAATACATCACCACAATTTATGATGATGTCCCCAGGTTTAAAATGATTTTTAATAGTAGGAATAATAAAGTCGAAATGTGCTTGTTCCATTATATCCATCCATTCAGTGGAATTCGATCTGGCACCTAAATGTGTATCTGAAAGACAGAATACTTTACTCATAATTAAAAAAGTTTATTATCTTTATATAGTTTTGCTTTTTTTAATTCGTCTAATAAATCAGATTTGAATTTTATAGATAGGTTTTTGTAAAAGTATTTTGTTTCCTTTTCATTCAAATTTATATAATCTGTTATTAAGGAAAACATTTCTATCTTAGTAAGTTTTGACAAACGCTCATTAGATTTTAACAATAACATACAATATGAATATATCTTATTTACACTTTCAATAGGTAAATTAATTGTCCTTTCTAGTGGGATATCATCTATTATTTTTTTAATAGTTTCATTGGACACAATACATTTTTCTAATTCTTCTAAATCTACCATCTTATTCGCAGATTCTTGTGAATTATCAAAATATAACCTACTACTCGTATCAGGTTCAAAGGAAATCTTATCGGTATTCATCTCACCACTCAAATACCTTTCTTGTAGATAATAATTCGTTTCTTTATTTGTTTTTTTCTCTTCTGCCATAAATGCTTATTTATACTTATTAAATGCGTTTTTTTGTGTAAATATTTTATTCACCAGAATCAAAAATAATCGTATTAGTTTCTTGTAATCTCATATAATCATAATCAATGTTTATCCTAGCTTTCATGTTTTTTTAATTTATACCTACTTATTCCTAATTCTTTCACAGCAACTGTCATATTCTTATATACAATACCATCTATAATAACTTGTCTTTTATTTTTTTCGTCTAAATATTTTGACAATGACACTTGAAATGGAACGGTAGATATAATATTATTTACATCCTTTAATAGTTTACGGAAAGTTGGTTTTGATATTCCTAGTGTTGTATATGCATCTTCTAACGAACGATATGTTATACCATCAACAGTAATTACCTTGGCATGCAATGAAGGTATTCCTTTAGTAATACCAACCAACTCACCACTTAATACTCTAGGGTCATCTATGGTAGTCATTGTAGTATTTCCATACTTGTCCTTGTATGTACTTTTACCTTTATTGACACCAAACAAATCTTTTGATGATTCAAATTCTTCCATAGTTACCACTTTAGTATTTCCATTACTATCTATACAAGAAACTTTATTTGTAGTATTGTGATATATTTCGCCACTTTCCCATCTTGTATCATCTTTAGTTGTCACACCATGTGCCCCAAAAATATCTATATATGGTATTTTACCTCTATTTGCTTCTGATATTTTCTTTTTAGTTTCATCTGAATGGCAAAAATATCCATTATCATCCACATCAAAAATATTATATCCATTTTGATAGTACATAGATTGGTATTCTTTTATATAGTGTGCCTCTCTTTTTCTTAAATCTTTAACATCGTCTACATATTCCAATATTTCAAAATTAAACTTAGCTGTTTTTTTATTATATGCTCTTTGTATATACTTGCCGTGTTTACCATTCACCAACAGGTGTTTATGTCTAAAATATCTATTTTTTATATTGTTAGTACTACCTATATAACACTTTCCGTTTTCATTTAGTAATATGTAAATTCCCATTCTTTCCCATTGTATATTATCATTTTCGGTTATCTTCATATATTATTTAACCAAAAACTTTAATACATTACCAATGCCGTCAAACTGGTATAAATTACTACATTATCTTTAGTAGAGTAGTAATTTATTCCGAATCGAACATAACAGTATTGGTTTCAGTAAGTCTCATATAATCATAGTCTATATTGATACGACATTTAGCACCCTTTGATCCATCTCTAACTTTTATGAGTTTCAACCAATAGAAATTTTCTAAATTCATTTCAGCTGTTTGTATAATAGCCATAATAGTATCACAAGTTGCAGCAAGACCAGCTGACTCTGCAATATGGCTTAAATTTAAATTAGACGATTCTATTCCCATTTTATTTGTTTGTGTGGCACTTATCATCACAACATGTCTTCTTTGTGCAACTGCTCTTAAATCCTCTGATATATTTTTAATTTTCAAATATGTAGATTCAGAATTAGGATTTCTTTTATCTTTCATGATGTTGATATAGTCAACCAAAACAACATCATATATTATACCAGTTATATCTTGTATTTTACCAATAAAATTATCAATATCATCAGCTGTTGCATTACTAGTTTCGTAATTCCTAACTGTTAATGCACCCGGTGTTACTAAATTCATTTCTTTGAATTCAGTAATCTTACGTTGCATATAGTCTAAATCTTCGGCTTTTTTGTCGTATTGACTTATATTTATGTTGAAAATATCAGAACCTATTCGTTTATGTACCTTTTGTCCTTGCATTTCTAATGAAATGTATAAAACATTTTTTCCCGATTTAATATAATTAGCAGCATCTTGACAAAGGAATAATGACTTACCAGTATTAGGTGGTGCAATATACACATTTAGTGTACCTTTAGAATGACCACCTAAGTTTTTATCTATGAAATCGTAATTAGAACTAAGTAAATCTTCTGCATTTCTTTTATGGGATTTTGCATCAAAAAAGTCTGTACCCAGATCATCATCAAATGTTAGATTGTTTCTACCATTAATCATATTCTTAACACTATCAACAATTTCACCAACATTTTCTGGTGTAACTTTTGCGGTGTTTATATATTCAACAGTATCTACAATTGAAGAATCTAAGTGTTTCCATTTAATCCAAGATTGTGCCGTTTGTTCAACCCATTCAATATCATATTCTCTAATGTTTTTCTTAAATATTTCATCGAAAAAAATCTTAGGACATTTTTCTTCTAATTCACCAGTAGATATTAACATCCACAAGTTTTCTTTTGATGGTGCTTTTTTGAATTTCTTATAATATTTTTTAGAAATTATTGCAAGTAAATCTATTTCAGGAACAGAAAAAAATGATCTTTCTATGGGTTCTAAATATACCGGATTTTCTAATGCGAAAAGTAAAAAAATCTTTTCAAATTCACTTGTGTTTATCATATACAATCTTATTTGTATATTACAACAAAAAAAGGACTAAATAATTTTAGTCCTTTTATATATTTTATGTAGCAATGTGAAATCACATTCCTAATTCTTTGTGTAGAACTTTAGTGAATGGTTCGAAATTATGTTCACCATATTCATCTTTTAGAATCTTTGCAACAGCAAGTGCAAAATCAGTATAACTCATATTATCATCAATTTTCACAATAGCTTTATTTATTCCATTAGCTAATTTATCGGATTCTTTTGATTCTTTTAGTATGTCGCATAAACCTTTCATGTGATTATCATATTTTATATATTTAATGAACACAAAAAACCGAAAAATCATAGATAATTCGGTTTTGTATTTATGTATTAACAATTTTAATCTTCGATTTCTTCATCAGATTCATCTATCAAACCATCTATTTCACTATCAGATTCTTGGGAACTAAACTCAAAATCTTTTCTAATAACTTTATCGAATCGGTCTTCTAAGGGTAACATTACTTTATCAGTAAATAAGTTTCGTGCGTCAACCGTAATACCCAAATGTTCAATAACATAATTCCTAGCTGTTTCTTTTGGCATAAAATACATTACTTCTTCACTACCAGATGGTGTGAATGATTTAACTTTTTCTAATTCAGCACCTTTGAGTTTACTATATTCTTTTTCTGTTAAAATATTACCCTTTGCAATACCCACATTTTCCCAAGTCAAATAATCTTGTACACCCATATATCTATTAAACGGTCTATCAAAGAAAATGGGGAATTTAATTGTTTTTGGTTGTGCAAATCTATTTTTACCGGTTTTTGCTGTAACTATAACACCAGTTTGTTTCTTATCATCACCTTTATCATCTTTCAATTTAGCTTTAGATAAAAATAATGTAATACTTGGTGAATAAACCACACCACTACCACCACCTTGTACAACAGGATCACCATATCCTCCTATATTAACACCTACGTGATTTGTGAATAACATAGGTATTCCCAATGAATTTAAATCAGATGTGATTATTCTAAAAAAAGATCGTATTTGTTTTGCTCTTGTCATATCCGCAGCACTATTACCCGTTCTCGCATCTTCGATTTCTTTAGATGATGCAACCATACCAATAGAATCTAGAATCAAAATAAATTTTGGAATTTCTTTACCTTTTATTTTTAAATCTGTTAAACTCTTGATAAAAATAGCAAACATGGTTTTCAGTTTTTCGATTTCGGAAACTGGTTCGTGTCTAAAATTATCTAAATCAATTCCAAAATTTATACATGCTTGTGGATCAACAGCACCTTCTGTATCGTAATATATTGGTGTGTAACCCATTTGTTGGGCATTTCTTACAGCGTTCAATGTTAAGAATGTTTTTCCACTACCAGATTCTCCTACTAAACTGGTTTGTTTAGTACTTGGAAACCCTTTTTTTATTGATCCACTTAGGGCTGCATTTAAAATCCAATTACCAGAATCTATCCATGTTTCATTCTTATAGGTTTCTGAATTACCAAAGGAACTTGTTCCAAAGGGGTTAACTTCTCCTAATTCTTTGAATATGTCATCGACAGAACTGTGTTTTTTACTTACTTTTGTCATATAATTATTTCATTTTTTTAAAATAAACGATTTTTAATTTTTAAAGATCCAGATAGTTTATTAATACCTGGTATTGCTTGTAGTATGTTGTTTAATGGATTTATGATAGTTTTTTCAAACATCAAATCAATATCCACTTCTGGTGCAAATTCTTTAGGGAATGAACCACGTTTAAAACTAAAAACGTTATAATCTGATTTATGTGATTTTGCATAATACCATTTTACCTTGTCACCCGTTTTTAACCTTTCGTATTGATTTTCATATGATGAATTGTTATTAATGTACATATTATAAATCGCAGCACCTCTAATATGTGTACCACAACCATCATTGAGATTTAAAGAGTCTTTGTCATCTATAACATATTTTTCATAGTCACCAATTGCTGTTGTTATCGAAATGTCTTCTATACCTGCTATGGCAAATCGTTTCTTTAGTTTTAGTAATTCAATGGTTATATCTCTTTGTGTAAAGTTTTTACCTTTATCAAATATCCATTGAACCAATTTAGATAATTCAGGTCTACAAAAAGGTGGTGTTGTTAGTCTAATAATTTCAAGACCGGTTGTTTTTGTATATGTTCCACTATCATAGAATTTACCATCAGCCCACACAATATCTTGTGTGTATTTCTTTTTCTTAACCCATATACCAGATTTACTAATAGTTTCTAATTCGAAATCTAAATAATTATCTGTGTTGTAAGATTCGGCGTATTTATCAAATACCTTTTTTAGATAACCAGATAATCTAATTTCATTAATAGTTAATACAAGATCAGTAGGAGAACCCGTCCAATTAATTTTTTCCGCAACCTCTTCGAAAGTAACATAAGCACTATTATGAACTAATATACCATTAGCAATGAAAGTGTGAGTATCGTCATCTACTTCAATATCATAGACATATTCATCTTCGAAATCTCCTATACACTCAATTGATTCTATTTCTTCTATTTCGTATTTCATTTACTATTTTTTCTACTTGTTCTATTGAATTTGTTTTCTTTGTCCATTATGCCATATTAATTCTTTCCATAATGAACTACAAAACTGATAATATTTTATCAGTTTTTTTAATTTCTGATGGTTTAACTTGAACTTTAATACCATTCCTAAAAACAATCATAGAGTGGTCATTAGTTACGATTACTTCCTTTCCTGATTTAGTTTTAAGTTTCCACTTTGCTTTAGTTACTTTGTGTCTAATAACTCTTTTCACTGGTGCTTGATATAGTCCTTTTTCTTTTGACCAATTTAATACGGTTTTATTGGTTGTTACTGATTCGTGACCGTTTTGTGTATTACCAGCACTATTGTTAGATTCGTTATATAAATCTTCTATTCTAATATTGCCTTTATTAGTACTAACAATAGTATCTTTATCGACACTATCCGTATCAATATATACCACAGTGGGTTTCACACACGGTTGTGGTTCAATATTAACATCTGGACACAATTCTTTTAGTTTAGTCAAAACTAATTTATCTTTGTGAAAAACATTATGAAAATAAGAATCTAATGCCTTTTCAGCATATCGAATAGCATCTTGACCTTGTATAGTAATAGTTTCAGCTAATGATTTATCATACCAATAAAAGTATTTAGACGCAAGTGCGCCATATATTGAATTAAGAACTAATTTGTTACTTTGCTCTAGTGTTTTCTTAATATTGGCTTCATCATCTAACTGAACAAGAACTTTATCTAATTGAGAATCATCTAGAGAATCCCAATCGAAATTCTCTAGTTCTTCTGTGCTCATATTTTTAATGCTTATGGACATATTATAAATCTATGTCTTCATGTAATGTGATAACTACTTGTGTAGAATTATCTTCTGCTTTAAAAATTATTTTACATTCATCTAATACTGGATATACAACATATGAATTAGAATCTACTAATTTAAATAGTTCTTTACCTATTTTATAGATATTCATACCACCATTAGGCAATCCTTCGAAATCATCTGAAATTGAAATATCATAAGCATCTTCTGAACAAACGGTAACTTGTCCATTTACTCTAAATTCAACTTCTTCATTTTTATCAAAATCTAAGAATTTTTGAACTTGTAAAATTTCATTTGCACTCATTCTAAAATTACAATCAGCATTTGAAACATTTTTAACCTCTTCTATTTTATCTTCTGGTACATTTGCAAATTCGAATAATTCTGGGTCTGCTGCATCTAATGTGATGGATATTTTAGGACTAGAAATCTTAACAGTTTCTGCAAAATATTCACCGGTTGATTCTAGTTCTGAAAACGATATTTCACAAGTAATTTCATTACCACTCAAAAAGGAAAATGCTTTCTTTACTTTTTTACCATCATAGAAACAAAGTTTAATTGGTTTATCAATACTATCTAAGTTTGATTCTCCACATATTTGACTAATTTCAGATTTCAGACTCTTAATGATAGTACCACTATCATTATGTGAATCTGTACTAATATATTTAGAATCTATTTTAAAATAAATAGTTCCGGTTTCATTAAGTGGAATCAATGAATCAATAAAGTTGTTAAACTTTACTAGGTCTACTGTTTTTAATACTACTTTTTTCATTAAATTACTGTTTTGTTTATTATTAAATGTATTTATTTACGTTTTTGTTTTATTTCGTGTGATATTTTTGCACACAATTTAGATCGGTATTGATTTTTCTTTCTGTCAGCATACAAATCATCATATACTGTTTTCAAAGTAGATTGACCCTTTTTAAAGACACAACCAGTAACACTTATTATTTCATCATTATTAGTTCTTTCTAATTTTACAGATTGTTCTTTGTAGTTTGAATATTTTTTTAAATCTCCTATAATCTTTTTATCAAAATTTTCAAACCCCAATTCTAAGAATCTAGATATAGAAGGATAAAGTGAACTAAAATCATAACAACACGTTAGGGTGTGTAACCCAGCTATTGGAGATTTTACATATGCACCTTCATAAGATTCTTTTTCTCTTTTTGATATATCTATAAGGGGCAATACTTTATTATCTTGGATATATGCTTTTGACATAAAACCTTCAGTAACGTTAACAGCAGAATCTGCTTTGTCTATATGATTACCTGATGCATTTCCTTGTGCTAAAATGGCAGTAAATGGTTGTCTTTTTTCGTGTATTAAGAGCACTAAAATAGTATCAATAGCGTTGTATATACAATATGTATCATAATCATTTTGATACATTTCTTTTAGTACATCCCCATTCATAACAGGATAGTTACCATATTTCAATTTCTTAACACCCAACACTTGTCCAGAAACAAAATCTAAACCTTTAGATTCTTTTACTTTAATACTTCTATCAAATGCATCAAAATAATACATATAATCAACAATTGCAAAATGACTAGGTACTTTACCTATATCTTTTTTCCTAGATACGTTATTTGTTGGTGATATTTGTTTATAGTCAACCTTTAATAAGTCCATTCTATTTGATAAGAATGGCCAGTCAAAACCACTATCATTGGCCCAATTCGCTCGAAAAGTATTTATGAAATTCCATCCTGTTAAGACATGAAATTTTGAGCAAATTTTCACAAACGATTCTAATAATTTTTTTTCGTCCGGGATATGTAAATATTTCATTATGATATCCATATCTGTTACTTTAGAAAAATAATCAACAATAAAATTGTTCATTTCTTTCTGTTTTTTATAATCGAAATCTTCTTTTTCTCCTAGTACAAGAACTTGAATTTTGTTGTTATCATCTTTCCAACAAACTGTAATTGCGGTTATTTTTTCTTTTGCCACATTTGGATCGGGAAACCCATCGTGTATATCGGTTTCAATATCACAAAAAAGTATCTTGGGTAAATTAAATTGATATATGATATCTTTATATTGTGGGTGTACATTAATCCATTCCCAAATACTTTTCTTGTCTATGTGACTATCATCTTTATATGATACCCTAATAACATTTCTATTATCCCAAGATTTAAAGGTGTTGTCAACATAATTTCCTTCATTATATTGCCATTTCCAAAAATCACTTTTTGGAATATCTATGATTTGTCTATTCCTTTCTGCATCTATGTAAGAAATCTTTACTGTATTAGAATACTTATTTTGTTCAATATCTATTATCATAATTTATCTACTTCTGTGTCACTAGAATCAACATCTGATACTATACCAATATTTTCACATACTGACATAACAAATTCTAATTGATCTTCTGATAACTCAATAGTAATTGTTCCATTCTTCTTAAACCCTACCTTTTCACCTTGTTTTTCTATTGCTGTCTTTAGGACACCAAAAACATTGACAAACGTAGACACATCATCATTTACTAATTGCAAGTCAAGAATGTTGTTTATTCTTATGTCCATAAAATAATTGATTATTTATACCTATTAAATAACAAAGACAATTCCTTTATTTTAATCTCATCAAAAATGTCAATAAATTATTTAAAACCCATTGAAATTGATATAGTTATAATATCTTGGGCCAAAAACGAAAAACTACACAAAGAAACTTTGAAATGTTTAGATTCACTTTGTAATAGTGAATCTTCGGAAAAGATAAAATTTAACATAGTAGTTGTAGAAAGTGACAAAGAAACTTCTTATAATCATATCGACACAAATGGTCATAATATCACAACTATATGTACCGATGTTGAATTTGGTTATCACACATACTTAAACATAGGTTTAAATGTAGGTAATGCGAAATGGACATGTTTATGTAATAATGATTTAGTTTTCAATAAACATTGGGCAAGTGAAATATTGGCATTGATACACGTACAAAGACAACATGACCCCAAAGGATGGGAGTATGTATCAGCATCACCAGCAAACCCAATTGAATCTTGGCACAAAGAACGTCTAGGTCAAATAATAGTTGGATACGGTGTACGACAACACATAGCAGGGTGGTGTCTATTTCAATCCAGAAACGTAATAGAAAAAATAGGTGGTTTAGAAGAACGTATAAAATTTTGGTTTTGTGACAATTGGTATTCAGTTGCATTACAACACAATAAAATACCACACATATTCGTAGGAACATCTATTGTTCAACACCATAATGATTTAGAAGGAACAACAACTAAAGATGCTGATATGACATCATCAGAAAAACATAAGGTAACTTATGGTGCGGGTGATGAATTTAGGGAAATTGTTAGGGAAATGTTAAATGATGAATCTTGGGGTAGACCTACAGATGAACTAAAAGAAAAATTAAAGAAAGGTGGTAAACCTTGGTATTAAAAAAGGGAATCCTTTGATTCCCTTTTATTTTTTTGTTTATTTTGTATATTCCAACGAGATTGTACCCTTGAAATAATTTGTATAGTGTTGATACTTAACCCTAAGTATGTTTTCAACAAATCTATCAATTTGATAATCAGATAATCCTTGCATCATCAAAAAGGGTTTAAATTCTTTCTTAAAGAATTCTGTTCTAATCATATAAGATTTAAAATCTTCCCAAACAATAGGTTTATTACTATTCACTAATAGTAATAATGCATTATCAATTTTAGCACCATATTCTGGACTAACCGTCATTTCAGTTATATAGTTTTTAAAGTCTAATAATTTACTTTCGTTAAATTTAGCCAAAAAGGAAACAACATTTGTTTCTGTTTTATCTTGTAAATCCTCATATGTTATTTCACATTTTCTAAATTGTAAAGCCTTTTCAAAAACACTTGTGTGTGCAACGGACATAGACAATTTAGTAATTTCTACTATTTTTTCTAAATCTATATCTTCTAAGTTTTCATCTATTTTTCTTAAATCATATGGTTGTGCATCTAACCCATAATCAAACGTATATCCTAATTTTTCTAACTTTTTTTGTAACTTTCTCAAATCCCTATAGTCATATGTACCATCACCCATATCATAAATAAGGTCTTGTACCTTTTTAGGTAAAAATTCAGGATTTTCGAAAAGATCTTCATTTACATTTTCAAAAGTCTTTTTCAAATGTTTTAAAGTTTCTGTATTTTTCAATTCCATAGTGTCACCATCAGAATCAATAAAGTAATATTTTGTACCATCAGTGTAAATATATTTGTGTCCCGGCATCCATGATTTTGCAAAATCTTTATCTAATTTAATTTTTTGCATTGCTTTAATGAATTTCTTAGCATCACTAGATAATTTAACAGATTCTATAATTTCTTTAAAACTTTCTTGTATTTCATATCTAACGGATATTTTCTTTTTAGATAATTCTTTTTCTATAGTCTTTTCCAAAGAATCTATATTTTCTTCTTGAAACACAAAATAATCACCGTAGTCTTCAGCATAGAAATCAGAATTATCTAACCATTTTTTGAAGTTTTTTAAATCGGTCAAGGTTGATGGCATTACTAATAACACACTTTCCTCTTTTTCGTTTAATTTCATCTCATTTTTTTTATTTTCTATTTCTTGTTCTAAAATACTTTCTACAATAATGGGATGCGAAAAGAAATCTTCATCATTACTTTCTAAAATACTTTCAACTTCTTCAACAGTAAGGTCTATTCCATCCATTATATCAACGACGCTTATTGATTCTATCATAGTGTTCAATTTTTCTAATTCGTCTTGTAATTGCTTATAGTATGGATGAATTTCTTTAGGTGTAAGTTTCATAAACTTTTTCTTGTCATCATCCATTATAGCTTGTCTAACTTCGGTCGCTGACGTTATCCTACCTTTAAGTTCTTGTATTTTAAATTCTGGATCTACTTGTATATCTTTCATTCTTTTTGCCATATTTTCATATGATTTTGCTCTGTCTTCACCAGCACCTATGAGAATGGGGTTATATCCCCTTCGTTGTGTTTCTTTTATTATAATTGGTATGAATGATGCTGTCATTGACCAAGCATCTCTTACTAAATCTTGTTTTTGAACTACATCTGTCATATAGTTTGTGACTAATCGGTCACTGAATTTAGAGTTTTTACCACTTTTACTTCTTATATATATGTACACCGAATCAAGGTCGTTGATCTTTTTCAATTCTTTGGCCATACTAAGATGTCCAATAGTAAATGGTGTAAATCTGCCTATTATTACATTAATAGGTTCTAAATTAGATTGATCGTTTTCTGATTCCATGTTTTTAAGTTCACTTATTATATCTTTTCTTGTTAAATCTTCATTTGCCATTGTGTTCAGATGTTTTCTTATTTAATAAAAACAAAAAAGAGGAACATTTATGAATTCCTCTTTTCCTTAAAAGTTTTAATTTATCTTTTGTTTCTTAAATCTGAATGTTGTTTTCTTGTCGTTATCTTTTCAGTACTACCATCTGAATATGTTACTAAATCGTGTGTTAAGTTAACTATTTCTTTTTTGTTACTAGACTTCTTTGACTTTTTTTCTTTGGATTCAGAAACCTTTTCTATGTTTTTTTCTACAACAGACTCTTCAATTATTACTTCATCCACTACTTTAATTTCTTCTTTTTCTTTTATTTCTTTTTTATTTTCTGACATGATATATATATTATTTTTAGTTTATAGCATTTTTTTCCAATCTTTAAAAGAAAGGAATGTTTCGTTTGTTTTTAATGTGATGTTTTTAATTTGATTAACAACACCATTTATTTGATTTTTCAAGTTATCATCAATCATGTTGGTTTTTCTCTTTCTAGTTTTCTTGAAACCAGAAAGTAAAATTTTAAAAACTTCTTCGTATTCTTTATTTTTTTTAATAAAGTCGATTACATCTCGACTCCTTATCAATTTAGTATTTAATGCAAATTCTGGTGCTTTTGCAAAATCTGGTTTTTTTATGTTTAATCCCTTTAAAAAGATTTTATTTTCATCAATGAATTTTTTTGATGTTCTTGTCATCAAATCTACGTATTTTTCGTCTTCGTTTTTACCATCAGCAATCATGTTTTTAAAAATGTCGTGTTCTTCTACCCAATTGATAAAAGTGTATAAAACCAACGCAAACTCATCTGAACTACTATTGTTTTCTTTTCTTTCCATTGCTTTGGTTCTAGACATTTGTGTAAACAAGGGGTCTACAACCTTTGCTAAATATTCACCATCATTAAACTTAAATACTAAACCTTCTATTGGTTTATCTATTGTATTGTTTAACGCGGTTTTCTTTAATTTGGGGTTTAATATAGATATAATATATTTCGTAAAAGAAGATGTTTGAAATTTAGAAACTAATTCTTCAAATGGTGTTTTTAAAAACTCTTCTAATTGTTGTTTTTGAAGTTCACTGAGTTTTCCATCAAAAATTATAAAAGGTTCTTCGACATCAAAATATTTGGACCATTTGATTAGTGTTTTTGGATCATCTATAAATTTTTTAACTTTACCTTTATTATCTAGTTCTTTCATATGTGTTAACACTAGTCCATTTTTAGGTAAACGATCATATGAAATGGCCACGGGGTTTGTGTTTTGAAAGTATTCGAAACCGAATCTAAGATTATGTGGTAGTTTTTTATTGCCTATTTTCTTTTCGAAATATTCTATAGGTGGTTCGTATAGTGATATTATCGTTCTATCTAATGCAGAAATTGGTTGTCTATCATCTCTTTTGAAAAAGTCGATAGTACCATCTTCCCTTTGTTGTACAGAAAAAATTGACGCATCGGGTTTTTCAGAAACGACTAATTCTTTACTAAATAAATCTGTGATGAATTCTTTCCCTTGTTTATTGTAAATATCAAATAGGTGTTGTAATCCTGCCATTTTATTTTTTTATTTTGTGATAAAGTGAATACAAAGGAACTGTTAAAATACTTATAATATATAAAGGAATATACAAAAAAGATGTGTTATTTACAACATTATTTACTTCTAATGTTTGTATACCAATACCTATTAGAAATAACAATATACTTATAAGAGTTATTTTAGTTAATGTCATTTGATTTGAATTTTTTTGATTTTATGATTTCTTTGAATTTTTTCATACTAGATTTAGATATTACATTCTGTTCTTTTATTCCTAATTGACTTGGAATTGGTAACCCCTTTCTACTTAGAATATCAACAAAATAAGAAACTATTTGTGGAATATGTTTTTTCCAAGGGAAATTTTTGTGTTGCATTGCTTTCCAAACAGTTTCGAATGAATTAGTATCTTTTATAGATGCATCAACACCAAGTAATGATTTTGTAATCATTACCGGGTCTTTACTTATAAATTCTTCCCATTCACTTTTACCCGTCTTAACCGGTTTACCTGTTTTACCTACAAACGACTTTATTTGTTTTTTGTAACCATTGTTTGGGTCTAACATAATTCTACCCAATTTCTTGATTTCTCCTTTATATTGACCTTCGAATTCATCTTCCCAATATTCTGTCATATCAGGAATTGTTACGGCATTACCAATAGATTTTAATAATTCGGTTCTATAAATACCTTTAAATTCCGATTCTTGTTTAGTGAAATCCGGTGAGTGAAACATCCATCTAGCAAAATCAATATTGTCTTGTAACATTAAATCGACTTGAACATTTCCACTACTACCTTTAACTGGATACGCTATTGAAATTATACCTAAACCCTTCATAAAAACTTTATCTAATTTAGGATATGCAGCATCTAATAAATCAAATATTTTTTTACCAACCTCATCAATTGGTATTTTATAATTTTTTGCAATAGTATTAATATCAATAGCAATATCTATATCACCACTAGTTTGTCCCGGTAGTTTTTTACCAGTAGAACCCAATGCTGCCCAATCTTTATTTTTAAGTTTTAAAAATCTAGTTAATATTTTTTTATCTATGTCTTTTAGTGTTGGTATTGTGTCTTCTGCTTTTATTGGCATTACATTTGAAACTGCTTTGCCGCCTTCATATAAGTGTTTCATAATCATTCACCTGTTTTATTATTTAATCAACAAAAAAAGGAATCTTTTTTTTGAGATTCCTTTTGTGTTGTACATTATTTATATGAACTACCTTTTGTTAAGTTCTTTACTGACTTGTGATAAGTTTTTAACGGCGTTGTTAATTACTGCCACTGTAAGTTCTTTGTCATCACTTTTGTCGTATATTCTTTCTACAATATCCATTACTAATTGACCAAAGGCACCTGGTGTGTTTTTGAATTTTATAAGTTCACTAACAATATTATCTACTGATTTATTATCCATAGATGCAGCCTCATTCAATGATTCATCAATTTCTTCTTCATCATCGTCATCTTCTTCATCATCGTCATCTTCGTCATCTTCATCTTCTTCATCATCGTCATGTTCTTCATCTTCTTCATCTTCTTCATCATCGTCATCTTCGTCATCTTCGTCATCTTCGTCATCTTCGTCATCTTTCAGGATTTCAGATTCTTCGTCTGCCTCGGAATCAAAATCATCTTCTACTATTTTTTCGTCTACCTTTTCACCCGTCCATTCTTTGTCTACTTCGTTAAAGAACTTTTTCTTATCTTCGTCAGACAATTGAGCGGGGGATTCAACACCATATTTTTTCAACTTTTTATCAAAAAAATCTTGATATTCTTTTTGTTTTTTAGACTTTTCAGCCTCGTTTATAATTTCGGTTATTTTTTTCATGTTGAGTTAATTTTTTTATAAGTTATTTAATCGTTTACAATAATATAGAATCTTGAATTATATCATATGATAATTGTTTTATTGTTTTATTTGTAAATGGGTCAATTTCTAATACCCAGTCGTATGTCGTTTCGTCAATATTAGATATTTCATTCAATAGTAAATCGTGTTCGTTGTTTGTAATATACTTATTAAAATATATAGATAGTGCATTTAATAGAGGTTTTCCATAAGTATCTGCTTCTGCAACCGTATTAAAAGTACCATCGCCACCAACTAATGGTGATCCTTTTTTTAAAAAAAGTGCAGTACCTACTTTTGTCTCTAATATATTCTGTATGTTTTTTCTCCTTCTTTCACCCGCTTTCTTGGCTTGATTATTAGTATAAAATTTTCTCTTTGTAATACTACACCCAATTGTATCATCTAGTAAATACCATTCTCTTGTTATATCCCTATAATTCAAATAACCGTCATCACCGTATACGTAATTTACAGAAACCGTCAAAATTTTATTGATATATGTTGTTGTTTTAATACCCAAAGGGTTTATGTCAATATTGACAGATTCATAGTAATTAATAGTTATTAGATTACCATAAACATCAAAGATTTCTTCTGTTGGGAACCGTATATTAACATCTTTTTTATATTCTAATGAAATAGGATCACGAAAATAATTATCTATTCTATTATCAGCATCCCCATTCACGAAATTGTATATTTTGAAAATATTTTCAGTTAAATCACTAGGAATAGGTGAATCTATCATTTCTGAAACTAATGACCTATCACCTAGTGTAATATATTCTTCTTTAGGTGAATATATCCAATACCTTTTAGAAAAAGTATTTGTGTTTATACCAACTTTTCTAGGTATATCCCAAGAGTCTTTAATATCAATAACACCTAAATTGTGTAGATTGCTGTTTAAATTAAACAAATAATTTTGGCAGTTTTCAAGGTTTTCGAAAATTAGATATTTTTTATATTCCATACTTTGTTAGTAATAAATTTTCTATTGTTTGTATTTCGGTCAATGAGGGTACCGTTGTATATATAACAGCTTCTTTTATATTTACTTGCATAAAATCAGTACTATTTGCGGCAGAACCTAGTGTGAAATTTGTAATATTGATACCGGAAGTTGCCTGTAAGTAATTATTAGTTAATGTTCCATCTGCTCTTAAAAAGATAGTCGTTCCGGTATGATATAAAACGAATAAATGATTATTACCATCATTAAAAGTTCCTGCTATATCATTTCCACTATTCAAAGTACCATTAAAACTACCTCTGTAATCATTTTGATTATCTATTGACATTGTTCCTCTATTATTACCATCACCAAATGAAAACATTACATTATTACTATCTGTGGTATTTGCAACTAAAATCATACATTGTGTGGTACTTGGTATGAATATTGAATCATTGAACAAATTATCATTAATACCATCAAAAGTTATCGAACTGGTACCGTTATTATTAACACTATAAATTGGTTGCTCAACTACAACATTGTTACTAAGGTTATTACTATTACCTGAAATATCATCTAAAGATGATATAGATTGACCATCTGAAAGTGATAAATCTTGTGCTCTCCAATGTCCTGAATATCCAGTTAATTCGAATGGGTTTGATATAATATCAATATTAATAGTTATATCATCTTGACCTAATGCATTTATAGCTGATAATGTTACTGTATTACTACTTACGTTACTAGTACCGTCATATTCAATCAAACCACCAGAATTTATAGATACCCCAGTAACACCAGGTGAAATTTGCCAAGTTAGTGGGTTATCTACTGCAAATGCTTGATAACTACCACTTATACCATTTTCAAACTCTATTAATTCACCATTAGTAGGAACTATTATATTAGGTACATCTCCTACTACCTTATCATAAAGTTCTATTCTAAGAAAAGTATCTGCAATTCTTGCTTGAGTATTACCACCTAAAGCCCCTGCTATTTTTTCTACTTCTACTGTTATTTCTGAACCAGCTGATATTGCTGGAACATATAAATCGTTTTTCATAGAACTTATTAAATTATTGCCTGCGTCTCTTAAATACATTTGAAAATCTTGTGTGCCAATTGCAACCCCGTCTAATCTAAATTTACAAGAAACTTGCAATCTTGAATTTGTTCCTGAAATATCTTGGGCAACAATAACAACCCTAAGAACAGCAGAAGCATCTTTTTCTATAATTACACCATTTGTTGTTGTGGTAAAAAAAGAAGAATCTTCATTAATTTCTTCGATACCAAAAGGGAATAGTTGAACACCATTTACATTCAAATTTTGGGTAGATGATGAAATTGCTCTATAAAAAAGAACCCTATCACCCGGTTCACCTTGAATTCCTTGTGGTCCAGTAGCACCTTGTAGTCCTGTAGCACCTTGAATTCCTTGTGGTCCTGTAGCACCTTGTAGTCCTGTAGCACCTTGAATTCCTTGTGGTCCTGTAGCACCTCTAACACCTTCTACTTCTCGCATTAGCGCAATACCTACTCTACAATCTGCATATATACCAACAACTGTATTTGTTTCAAATCCAATCTCATCACCTTCTAATACTGTAATTGGAGAAGGAAATATAAATATCCCATCTCCAGTAAACGATGCAGTTCCTGCTGAGACATTATTTATTAGTATATCAATTGTTACACTAGTACCAGCAGTTTCGGATGATATAAACGCTTTAGTTATTTCTGCTGGATACATTGCAGTTATATTAGCATCTCCCTCTGCACCGTTACCGAAGCTCCACTCTCTACTGTTATTACTCAAGTTACCATTTTCTTCTGCCCATACAGTTTCGTAATATTCACTAGTACCTACTGCACCAGGTCCTGTAGCACCTTGTAATCCTGTAGCTCCTTGGATTCCTTGTGGTCCTGTTGCTCCTTGGATTCCTTGTGGTCCTGTTGCTCCTTGGATTCCTTGTAGACCTGTTGCTCCTTGGATTCCTTGTGGACCTGTTGATCCTGTTGCACCTTGTATTCCCTGTATTCCTTGTGGACCTGTTGCTCCTTGGATTC
>Ga0114918_10000078_pt1 | contig 74198 bp, 130 predicted proteins | sample LantaG_FD_87015 | JGI IMG/M metagenome (GOLD analysis project Ga0114918, IMG submission 87015) | Deep subsurface microbial communities from Baltic Sea to uncover new lineages of life (NeLLi) - Landsort_02402 metaG | ecosystem: Environmental > Aquatic > Marine > Oceanic > Sediment | place... | reverse complement strand
TACCGTCTCGTGTTATAGTATGCACGGGGATTGAAAAGTCTCTAACTTGTTGGACACCTGTGGTTGTGCCAAATCCTTGATAACATCTTGGGTCTTCTGCTGCTAAGATATTGTTGATTTTCTCAATCAACGCCTTCTCTGATGCGCTCTCAGGAGATAGTGGTGTTTCAGGTTCTGGTGTTGGATTATATATTCCTAAAGGACATTCAGGATTGTCAAAGCATTCTGCTTTAGCTTCTTCCTCTAGAATGTCATCTAAGGCTTCTATATATTCCTCAACTGTGAGATTGTCTTTAAATTCCTCTAAAGTTTCTCTAGTCATCTTATCAGGTGTTCCTTGCCAGATGCAATGATATTCGATTGCTATTTCATCAAATGTACAACTATTACCATGTGAGGTAAAAGGTACGTTGACTGTATTTTCTTCTGCGAATACTATTGGTATGATTAAAACCAATAATAAAGGCATGAATATTAATTTATTCATCATAATAGTATTCTTTTAGGGGTTTAAAAAGGTTTTTTTAATACCAGACTTCTCAAGGAAGTCCGCTGTCCCGCCTAGTTCGAAATACCGTTTTAAAGTTTTTTCATATTCTTTTTGAAGTAAAAGGATGTACTGATAAATCATGTTAAGGAAAAAAGAAAGTGTTAGATGAACGTTCCTTTTGGTACAAATGGACCTAATCCTGCTTTCAATGCTTCATATGTACCACTTTCTAATACCAAATTATTGATATCACCAAGTCTACATTTTTCAATTACACATTGACGTTTGGATGTAGTTTTTCCAGTTAACTTACCATCAACAACTTCAGAATTAATCTCATTAGATAAATGTGCTACCACATCAACATAATAGGATGTCTCCCCTTGTGCTTTTGGTTTAGTTACAGATGTAACATTTCCAGTGCCATCATACACAGCAGATGATCTTGCTGTCAATACCATATTACATGGTAGTGCAAGTAGTCTCATTAAGATCCACTTGTATTTAGCATTGGCTTTTTGCCACTCTGTTCTCATCATGTATTCTTTTCCTGAACTCTTACTTGCTTGCTTCTTTGCTATATAATCTAGCCAATTAGCTAACCAAGCCCAAATATCAGAAATCGAATCAACGATAACTGTACCGCCTTTCAACTCTCCACTCTTGTAAGCCTGGAACAACCACTCAGTTGCTTCCTCAACTCTATTGAGGGAATCAACCGGATCGGTTGCAAATGGCTCATCATCGATATCACCGTTAGCCTTTACAGGTTTTTCAGTAAATGGATCTGTACATTCAAGTCTAAATATATCTTCTCTTCCTGTTTGGGCAACAATAGGTGCTGTTCCAAATTCAGTTGATATGATATGAATCGGACCTGGGAATGTACAGGCGTCAAAAGTTTTACCAGTTCCAAATTCTCCCCAATAGAGGATTTTGAAACCAGTTAAAGATTGCGCATCTTTTGAACTAACAAATAGAGGTTTCTTGACCTCTACCTTAGCTGTGTCTAATACTTCTTCTGGGGGCATTAGTATAACATCTCATAATCTTGTAAAGTCATGTGAGGACAAATTCCTTGTGGTTTTTGGAATGTACCGTCATCAGCTTTTAAGTGAATTGTATAACTGGATGTGCATGTGACACACCAGAATTTTATCTTGTTGATTGATCGAACACGTTTCTTTGGTTCTACTACTTTACTAATTGATTCTTTAATGGTTAACTCTTTAACACTGACTTTACCATCTTTTACATCTTGACGATATTGTTTAATTATTTCATCATCTTTTTCAGTCCACTCAGTTGGTGCTGTTGTAGTATCAATTATATCTATAATTGCTTTATCTTTATTTTCTTCAAATGGTGTATCTGGTTGTGATTTTCGTTTATTTCTCATAATTAAAAAAAAGAAAAAGAAGATATTAAGATCTAGGGATCTATAATATTTCTGGTTCTTCTGCGAGGGTAGTTAGACCTGGTCTACCAAAGACACTAAATCCGTTCAAAGAAACTGTTGGTATATCTGTGTTTGCTCTTGCCTCTCTATCCCATTGAGTTGTCTCACGGGTTTGAGCTACAACAGTGATCACTGAAGATCTACCGAAGTTTACTAATTCACGGAATTTGTTTGGTAACCAAATTGTAATACCATCGATTGGGTCATTTAGACTATCATCGTTAAGTACGATCATAATGTTTTTGTCATCTGTATCAGGGAATTTGATAAATGCCACTGTACCTTCTGTGATAACAAATCTGTCGTAGAAACCTGGTGAACCAGTTAGAGATTGATGGTATGCTAGACACTCTCCCAACTCTTTTGTGTGAGTTGGAAATGCTGTATCTAAGATTTCCATAAATTGTTCCGGTGTGGTTTCACCTTTAAGATTAAAGTTAGTTGTAACACTACTCTTCAATGCAAACTCATTATTGACAAGTTCTCCGAGAGCTTTAAACTCACAGATTTTGCCGAATGGTACATTGACCGAGCATTGGTCACCACGTAATCTCATCTTACCTGCTGTGAAAGCAGTTTCGCCAGGTTTTCTGACAGCCATTATGAGGTCTTTAACATAAGCATGTTTTGCTTTTGGCTTACCAAAGTTTTTGTTGGCGTCGCCTGAAGGCCAAGTTTGTCTTGTCTCTAGTGGAGTTACTGCACCATCAATGATGGCTACTTCTTTTCTAGCTACGGTTCCTGCTTGGTCTTTTTGATAATCTTCAATAGCCTTTGTCCATATACCTTCCATCATATCTCTGGTCTCACCTGCACCAATTACTACGCCTTCAAATGCGACTGCTGGAGATTTGGTATTTACACCACAATCTCTATTAGTCAACTTGATTGCATATTTCTGACGAGTTATGTCGCCTGTAATTGTTGGGGGTAGACTAGCTAAATGACTTTCGTACATGGTTTGCACTTCAGTTTCAGGTTTCCCTGTCTTAGTTGCAATTTTTGTTATTGATTCTTGTACATTACTCATTGTTATCAATCCTCCGAATTGTTTTTCTTAACCTGTAGGTTTTATTTAGAAAGATCAATCTTTCTGTTATCTATTAAATGGATAACTGTAATATTTATTTCAAGGATACATCCTTTCAAATCCTCAATCCCAGCGGCTTTACATATTGCCCTTCTGTGAGGGTATGGAATCTTAAGTTCACCCCTATGGTTAACTGAGGCTGCACATTTTTGAAACTTATGCACAGTTCACACACAATCCTCTATGTAATTTATTTTGATTAGAAGAAATAAAGTTTTTGCACAATTTGCAATAGTGTGTCTCGTCAGTCATTCCTTCCCCTCATGTTTGGCTATTGCTTTTTCAATCTCTATTGGATTATATCTTACTCTGCCTTGAAATAAATAACGACATTCCTTAATCTCATCTAATGTAGATTTGTATTGTTTGTTTTCTCTATCTAGTTTGAAACATTCAGTATTTAATCTAACTAATTCCTCTTTTAACTTGGCTACTTCTGCTTTGTAATCATCAAAAGTTTTATTCATTTCTTATCCTCATGATTTAATGGTAAATGATTCTGTATATCTGGGTTATAATTATCCTCACGTTTGGCTAGTATTGATTCTAAATCTTCCCACATTTCAGCCTGTGTATAATATCCTGCGTTGTCTCTTACTTTCTTCCATTTCTTAATCTCATCTAATGTAGATTTGAGTTTGTATGAGTATGCTTTCTCGTTTATGATTTCATCTTGCCATAATTCTAATTCCTCTTTTAACTTGGCTATTTCTCTTGTTGCTTCATTATGTAAATTGATATAATAATCTCTATCAAATACATGACCTTTACTAACCTCTTTTAACTTGGCTACTTTATTTATTAAATCAACTTGGCTATATTTCAGGTCTTGATTTAATGAATGAAGTGTTTTTACTTGGGATTCTAAATCATCTTTCATATCTAACCAACCTTTAGGGTAATCTTCAAAGACTTCATTCAATACATCAAACTTATCTCCTTTCTCTATCTTCCCCTCTATCTTGGCTTTTAGGGATTGATATTCTTTCTGTAAATCATCATTCCATGTACTAGCATCTTCCATCCAATGAAGTGTTAATAATCTGTTTAGGTCAGTCATTATAATCCTTTATCATATCAAATATCTCTTGGTTTTCTAAATTAAATAATACCCTAGATGTTGCAGCTTGATCTTCACATTGGTATTTAGTTCGGACTTTGTTCACCAACCATTGACCAAATCTTTGATCATGATTCTTAGCTCTACTCGGACCATGTGCAAATATCCTATTTACTTGGGCTATTAACTCATCACTAATACGTGGTATCACACGATCATCTTTATTAGCCCATTCCATATATTTTTCGTTGGTTTCAAAATGTTCTGAGGTAATAGAACCGTCCCTAACCCCTGCAACTATTTCAGTTGATGTCATATCTTTTATATCTTTCATTATTATTTACCTAACCTCTTTGCTAACATATAATCACCATATAGCATAAATAAATCATTTTCCTTCAAGTGTTTGGAAACTAAGGATGCCAAACAATTAACTGGACAAGTACCAACATAACAGCCTTCCTCACCACAATGTACCTTTGCGGCATCATCAAACATAGCACCTAGGGTTTTCATGCCTTATCCTCTAACTCATCTAATCCTATACCCCCAAATGTATGTTTTAATTGTAATCTCTTTAATCTGTTAGCCTCTGCTAGTTCATTGGCTATATCTTCTAATAGTTGTACTTTAGTGTAATCAAGAGCATTATCATAATCATATTTACCCATTAGTCCATAACTCCACTACCACCACATTGACAAACTATCTTGTCTGAAGTAATAAAAGGTCTTAATATATACCCTCTACCCTTACAGTTAGTACAATTTCTCAAGGGGTATAAAACCCCAATGCAAATGACACAATAGCAAATACCATACCAAGTACCATACCTGCTGCAAAAGATTCTCCGTTTATGTTCATAATCGTAAATGATTGGGTAAGTAATTCACGACCTACCCAATCGAAGGGAAATACTCTATTTTCAAAGGCTAGAGACAAACCTGTAAAAGAAAGGGTTAAGAGAGGCACTTGAAAACATTGCTGTTCAAAAGTTTCCCCTGACACCCTTTCTTATTGTGCGCGAACACTTTTGTAATATGTTTTTTTCAAAACAACATTACTGAAAAGAACCTAAGGTTTTAACGCCCAATAGGTTCTGCCTCTAAACTTGTGTTTGAGGACTTTATCATTGCTAAGTTCCTTGGCTAAGATTGTTCGAGCTTGTGAATCTTTAATGGCTAGCTTGTCGGCTACTTCACTGGTAAGATATGCTCGGTTATGCTCTAATTCCAAGCTTAGATCTGATGGCAATGTATTATACATCTTGTTTCGAGTCCTTTAATTCTTGGGCAATTCTATCCTCTTCTATCTGTACCAAGCTCTTCGACTCTTTCCAGATCTTCGGTGCCTTTGGTTTGTCTGGCATATTACATACCTTCCAATAGAACTTTTGATCTTTGCCCATTCGTTTTTCAACAATCTTAGCATTTTCAAGTCTGTGTAATCTCTTTAAGACTGCACATCTTTGTTTTTTAGTTATATCTACTATCTCCAATGTAGACCATGCACGCATGATTCCCATTTTTCTTAGTAGTCTATAAGTTTCAATTGGTATCTTCATTATCCTATACCTCCTGTATCATTGGCAATAGGCTTAACTGGAGTGGCCTCTTCTTTCTTATCTAAACCCATCTCGGAGTTCACCCTCTCTCTCTCTGCCAACTTAAGTCCAATATTTACAATATGAGATACACCTTGAACAACAGCTTGCATTTCTACAGCTAGTTTAGTATTCTCATCTTGGGTAAAGTCTAATCTCTTTTCAAACAACTTCATCTTTTCTCTCAAGTTTGTGCTATCTCTCTTTAATTGAGCAATGGTTGCTTTGTAAAGTTTATCTCTATCTGAAACTACCATCAGTGACCCCAACTGGCTGATTTCAATTCATCATCAGGCCAATCCTTTATCTTCTTCCAATAATGTGACTTTCCACTTATTTTTAAATCTAAATATCCTCCAAGTTTAAGTTTCTTCAGCTTGGATAATGCTGCTGGGTGTTGAATATCTAACCACTTTTGCAAATCAGTTGTTGTATAAGCTGTGTGGTTATCCATAAACTCTAGCAACTCCCTATTGGTTTTAAGAGCCTTCTCCGGCAATTCATTATATTCTCTCTCAGTAATAGGCAACAGGTCTTCTCCCTTTTCTTCTTCCAAATTCATTTCTATACTTATCCCAATTCTTCTGGGCGTGAATCATTTTATCTTTCTGTTGACAGAACTCAGTCCAATCTTTATAATAATGTCTTCCAATATTACCATTCAAACCACCTAAGGCTTCATCATAATTGGTCTTTGGTTTTTGCACACCATTAGTTTCAATTGAAACTATATCACACCATGGCATTTCATGTGCTCCCATTTGATTAGGATTGTAAGTAGAACATTTATGTACTAAACAAACCTTCTTTGTAAATTTTGGTTTACTTACAACTGACTCATTATTAGAAACGAAACAACCGTGACAGACACGACCAATATCGATATCATAATATCCGTTCTCTTTTGGAACTTGTTTGCACTCAATGCAAGCTCTTTCCATTATAATCTCGCATAGTCCTTACAAAGCTCACCAATAATCTCTTTGATTACTAGGCCCATTTCTATGTCAAAGGCAACTGACTTTCCGTGCTTTGATATCGAGATACATCTCTTATTTGGATCGATATTTGATCTGATCCTTGATACATGAACTAACTGATTCAGCAAGGATTCAACATCTCTTGAGTCCTCTTCTGTCCAAGCACTTTTCTTTATTTTGTACTTTGCTACTTCTTCTTTATTAGGTTTGTTCATTTAAAAGCCTCCTACCATATTCTTGTTCAATCTCATGTTCTATTCTTTTAGTAACTAAATCATTTACATTATAACCATGGAGCTGTATACCCTCTAATACAGTTGTTCTCAACTCTACAATTAATGCATAATAAGCTTGCAAACTATCATCCTCTAAAGCATTAATCAAGGACTGCATCTCCTATATGTTCCTGACACACAGCCTTTCCCATCAAGTGACCAATGGATAGATTTTTACATTTAAAACACATAACTTGATTTTCTATATTAGTATAAGATTTAGATTCACTGGAATATACCAAGTCTCTCTTCTGTTTCTTGACTCCACACTCTTTGCAAAATGCTGAAGAACTGTTACCATAATAATCATCCCCTTCTTTAATATCTCCACCGCAACCAGTACAGATGTTAGAGCGTCTAGCCCTCATCCATCTCATGCGGTGTTTGCCTCGTTTAATATTTGTTCTATATAATAGGCAATATGTCCTCTTTTTTCATTTGGATTATCCATGCACCAGTCATGCCATTCTTTCAAATCGGCTAACAGTTTTTTATAGTTTCTCAAAGCGGATCCATCCCCAATTGTTTTAGTAGATCATTGTAACACTTTTTACAGACCAACTCCTCATCTAACTTTAAAGGAAAATGTTCAAGTTCAACTAATAATGTACTACAATTAATACATGATAGTTCCAAGTGCATGGTCATATTGGACCACACTTCACATAGTAAATCATCAATGCTTCAACCATTTTCCTAATTACTATTAAGAATTGATCCGGCGATAATGCTTCGGGATTCTTCAATCCACTCACACCCCAGTTTAAAACATCCCACATTGTACTGCAGACTGTTATGACAGGATCAACAACAATGCTAGTGGCGTTCACCATTTATTAAACTCCTTAAACATTCGTATTTGTTTCATCCTAATTGTCTCCTTTCTGGTTCAAATATCTTTGCATTTTTAGGCATAGTATTAACCGCTATTGTAGGGGGTTTAGATTCAGGTCTATAAATCTTCATACCATATGCATTGATTACATTGCGTGGCAATGGTTCAATCTTCTTCTTGGAGCGATGCTTCCATTGGAATTCTTCTAAAATAAATTCACAAGTCGAATCTCGATGTGAATCGATGTCTTCCTCTAGAAGTGCTCGTTTATGTACTACACAATAGTAGTAATTATTTTCGTTCATGCTTATATGTTTCAAAGTCTTTATATCTTGGATGCTTTAAGCATCTTGTGTGTAAACAATCTGTCTTATTGTTGCAATCTGGATAAGTACATCTTGGTAATAAATTACTTATCCTCTTTAGCTCATCTTTATACTGTCTTCGTTTGATAAACTCTAAATCTCTTTGAGTATGCAGGGGTGAATCGTTCATTGTAATAAAAATTGAATAGGATACGGGTCACTGTGAAAGAAAACACAACTTTTTGATATCGTAGACTTCGTGAGATGTCTAATCATGGCGTCATGTGAACCATTTAAACTATGACAAACTTGTCCTAGAGATTCTCCCAAAACTCTAGAACCGACCCTGTAGTATCCTATTCTTTCAACATTCTAAAGTATTGTTTTCTACCAATAAATGCTCGCTCAATCTCAGATTTCTCAACTAGAACATCTAATACATTTCTAGTATAAACTGGTGAGACTTTAGATTCCTCAGCAATAGTCTTTATACTTGACCATAGATTTGGATCTTTAACTGCGAGATCATTTAAGAAACCCAATACTTTAACTTTGGATGTTGGAGATTGTGCAGGAAAGTCACTTTGACTTGCTGCTGTAATATAATCTCCTTCTTCTTGTGATTTCATAATATTATATTCTTTTTCTTGTATAAATACTTTTCCAATATAATCCCCTTTGCAGAGAGGTGGTTTTTTCTATTTATACTGTGTCTCTTTGGATCATCTAGTATGTAGATGAATGCATAGATATAGTCAATTGCACGGAGTGAGTCCTTATAAAATTCCAAAATCTCGCATGATGTCATTTCTTATTACCCCTCCTTCCCTTAACCATATAATCTGTGTAATTATCCATTCTCGTCTTATTGTCCATTTATCTCTAGAGTGTGCTTTATCCATACGTAACTTAAACTTTAAATTTAAAGCTTCTAATTTTTTAACCAAGTGTTCGTTCGAGTATCTTTGATCCGGGTAAGTCTTTGTCATGATTTAACATTATTACAAAGGACTCGTTTAAAAACCATTTTGTCCACTTGTCAAGTTTCTGTGGTTGTCTATCACAATTCCTTTCATATTCTTTGTATAGCGTAATTAGTAAATTTAGAGTAGACCATGTCGGAGTAACATTGCCCATTTTCTTCTTAATCCGTTCCATTTTATCTCATTATAGTCTTCAGGGTCTTGATGCTTGTGCTTAAGAACACGATAATAATCATCACGCTTAATCTGCTCACACAACTGCTTAGATAATTCATCTGTTAGTTTCCCGCGCTCAGCCATTTATCATTACCTAATTTGTCGTACTCGAGAAGCAACATCCACACCCGCTTACAGAAAATTCGTTTAATCTTTGGGTAGTAGGTGTAATAATCTTCGCCAACTGACATGACAGTATCAAAGTGTTTAAGTTCTTCATAGTAATAAGTTTCAATTTTATCAGCGATTTCCTGATTCGTCGGATGTAAGCCCAAGGTGGGTCGAGCTTTCACCGGTTTGTTTAAAGTCACGTAATATCATAAAGCACCTATTCATATAACTTCTATGGGCGTACATCATCTGAATTGTCGCATCTTGAATTGCAAAGAGTTTTACTACTAGTAACTCTCTTTCCACTCTTGTAGATCTTTCAGTGGTTGCCATGTAATTTGTTTCCCGAATATTGCTCCATAACCAGTATGATTAATTATTTTGACCTCAGGCCAAAGTTTTAAATTCTCATGTAGCTCCTCTCTCCACAACTCATGTGCTGGGTTTAAGACGAGCGTTTCATTAGTGATAGGATTGACAATCTCATAAAACCCGAGCTCATAAAGGGGATCTGATTTAGGTACAGGAGGAGGTGAATCGGCAGGGTAACAGTGATCCATACCGATGTAATGTATTTCGTCGCTTTCATAAATTAAATGTGCAATGGCTGTACTAAACAACCCTACATTAGAGGTACCAATTAATCTAGTCTTTGCTGCTACCTCGAATGGTATATTAGCGGTCTTCATAGTTGCTCTTACTTGACCGTGAACTCTATCACTAATCCAACATTTCTCTATCTCATGTCCTCTCTCAACTACAACATCTGGGACAAAGTATTTAGTTAACGCCGCAAGATCTTCGAGACAAGCACCGACAGTTGGTACGATATCCGCTCTGAGTAAATGCTGAATAGCTGCATCAGTAGCAATAACAGTCCCATCGAAATCTCCTAACCTTTTAAAATCAGCTATATTAGATTTGAGGGAAGGCCCTGCACCAACTATTAATACTCTATTAGTCAATTCCAACCCTCTGCTTTTAATATGGCTTTATTATAATAGTCATGTTCTTTCTGTATGTTCCAATCATGATCTTCTTCATCACCAAATGATAAACTCATTCCCAAATCTTGTATAGTTCCTTCATAACTACAATATATACAAAGTGTTGAATCTTTGCCCGAACCTTCCATTGTATGAAGTGATAGACAATTCTTTAATTTACCTGTCGTGTATTTACAAGTCGGACAAAATGTATCATCTTCTGGTAATACCATGTGATACATACCCAATAATCTAGCACCTCTACAAAATGTTTCAATTAAATTATCATCAACTGATGGATATTCAGTGTTCGGATAATCTGTTACAAATTGTTTGATTAATTTAAATCCTAAAGCTGCTGCTGTTTGTCTTTCTTCTTGATGTTTTTTTAAAGACTCATCAGTTATTTTTAATCCGTTCATTTAAAGTCCTGTTTCTCCTGATTGATAATCTGATAAATCATTATTAATTCTATTTTTGTTTAATTCCATATTATTATCTTGGGAGTTATCCAATAACCATTCACCCTCTATTCTATCTATATCCTCTGGATAATCAACTGTCTGATTTAATATATTAACACAATCCTCACGACGAGCCATAAACGGATCATTGTTGGCAGCATAATCTAATTCTTTTTGTGAAAAGATTTCTACCAAGTTTACTCTCTGATATGTACCATATTTATTAAATTGATACATAGCATCATGTATATCAGACACCTTCATCATTGGTGAGTCACCGCAAACTCTAATAATAGGATCAAAATCCATTACATTATTTACATGCTTAAATCTAGAAATTAAATCATCTGGATGACCTGAAAACACTTCAATTGTAGGATCATATAACTTAAACCATTCAGCTAGACCCCAGTCAGTTCTCTTATCTGGAATTGCAACTACAAAAGGCAAACCAGATTTCAGGCATGCTTCAACAGTCCATTGTATAACAGGTTTACCGTACAAAGGACAGAGCATCTTATTTGGAAATCTGTCACTCGTCAAGCGAGCTTGTATAATTATTCCGGGATTGGCCATAATCCTTTAATCACCAGATGTTCAGTATTTCGTTGTAATTCAGTTCGAATAAGAATATGTAAACGCTCTCTCTGTCTATCAGTTAGTTCATCTACTTCAATACTAAAATGGATTTCTTTCATAGCTCCTTATCCATTTAACGACTTCATCCATTTCTGCATAGCTGAGTGATACTTTGTTATCAATAGCAAATTCATTTCTGTCATCAGTGATATGAAATTCGACATATTCTGCACCATGTCTGACAGCGTTAAGTATTGCAATAGGGTTCAAACAATGATTAGAGTACCCCCTTAATAACTTTATCATATCGAAGTTCAATTCGCCGTACTCAGTTGGGTACTTTGGAATACAATATATCTGTTTTAATTGACCATGTTTGTATTTAGACTCGTAATCATCAATCATCCTATCAGTTGAAAGTATGACCTCTTTACCGGTAGCAAGACAAGCTTCTAATATCTCTTTGTTATTTCTATCAGCATATCTAATTTTATACATAGTAACATAAGGATCAATAAACTCCACAGCTTCAGGATAACAAGGCGTAACAAACATTTCCAAACCCATTGAAGTAACTAATAAAGAGATAAAGTCTATGTTCATTTCGTTAACACTTGCTGATTCATACCAATTCCATTCAGGATGACGATCAATTAGTGGCTGTGATAGTGCTTGAAACTTAACTGCATTGCATCCAGCCTCCTGTGCTTTACGACACATTCGTTTTAATAATTCATAATCGCCATGCCAATTACAACCAATCTCGGCTGCTATAAATACATCTACCAATCTGAGTGCTCCTGGTTTTTATGTTGACCTAACTGCTCCATACTACCAAAGTTAATCTGGCATCTCTCACATCTAAAATATCTAGATAAAGGCATATTAAATTTTATCCTTACCACATTTTAGGCATGATGGCATTCCCTTATGTATGGTGACCTCTTCATTAGATGAAAAACAAAATTGGCAAAGTCCCCTCATGTCTTGTCCTCATAACATTTCTTATGTTGGTATTCATTCGTGGTCGAGGTTTTAAAAGTACCTTCATACTCGGTCACTATCCTGTAATAAGGTGCTGAAAAATAAATAGACTCATGGCATTTAGAACAATTAGTACTCATCCTAACTCCTCCTTCAGGGCAGCCAACTTACCTTTGTTCTGTTTATCTAACAAGGTCTGTATAACAACTTCCTTTGCAATCGTAGCGGGCGAGGTTAAATCTAAAATAGTATCCAAGCACTTACCAAAGTCACGTATAGCTTGGTCTTTATCTTGTTGGGAGTTAGCGTCATCTAACCAAAAGGCATAGATGTCATCTTGCATCTGAGCTAGTCCTTGCATTATCATATTAACATTCATCTGTGAAACCACTCCGCACCACAATATTTGCAAAAGACTCTAGCATCTGATTCACTATCAACAATTGGTTGGTGTATACAATCAGTCAACTAATTCTCTCCTTAATACTAGAAGACCATTACAGTTAAACCATTGGTATCTAGTCCAAGTATGGTCTTTCTCTAAATACTCTTCAACTGCTTTACGTACACCAGGCCAAGCTGGATTAGTTACATCGTGAAATATCATAAATCCTCCATCTTTAACCCATGATTGCACTTGTGTTATATCTTTTTTAACTTGAGCATATGTATGTCCACCGTCTATCAATACTAAATCCCACCAAGCTAACATATCTAATTTAGCCGAGTCACCTTTAATAAAGGTCACATTGTTAAGAGGATAGTCATTATACATATTATGCATCCTAAACATCAATTTATCATAAGCTTTATGGGCATATTCAATATCAACTGATGTTATATGTGCATGTGGATTATTTTCTGACATAGCCATTAAGCTTTCACCAGGACCTGTACCTATCTCTAGGATATTTTTACAATTAAACTCTTTTACTATAAAGTTTAAGGTTGTAAGGTGTTCATGGATATAGGATGATTCATCTATGCTATCCCTCTCATACTCTGTAATAGGTATACCCAAGTGACAAGTCTCAATTTGAGCCTCACCTGTGGGGAGTGACAAATCCTTTTTCGCTGTTTTCGATTCTTTTGATTTCATAAGTTATATTCGTTCCATTATTATATGATCGCGGTCTGCTTCTTAATATTTGAGTGCAACACTCACAGAAGGTGTTCTCCCTTGGTCTCCACCATTTACATTTAGAACAAAACTTGGCATGTGAATACATTTTAAATCCCACCTGTGTACGGTGACATATACCTCTACATCTAGGAGCGATGACACTTACACCTACATCCGGTACACCGGCCTGCTAAGTTGATTTGACTTTCACAAAACATCATATGTTTAGTTTCTGTCCACTCTACTTCTGGTTCTGTATTATTAATTGTATCGCTTTCCATGCTTCAGTAGTATTCGAAACCCCTTCCCCTAAGTAGACTTGCATATAGAATCTACCGGGCATGGTTTTCTTGTTACAATATATGTAACAATTGTCATTGTTTAATCTCATGTTATTATCACTTCGTACTCGGTCAAATAGTTTGTTTCACTACATCGACAACAACCTAATATAGACTTACTCTCTCCCTCTCGGGGTATAGTACATTTGTTCATACAATACTCACATTGAAACTGTGCAAAGCAATTCTTGCCTTGTTCTCTGTTAAGTACCAAAGTAATTAATGCGCTGTGAATTGATTCTTTAATACCTATCATGATAATATATTGAATTTATTAGAAAAAAAGGTTTAGGGATTAGATATAGTTATGTATCTAATCGCCATTTGGGTATCTTTCTTCGAATGTTTCCATCCATTTGGACAGATATTTGGTTGAATTTACATCAGGGAATGATTCCTTAATGTATGATCCTGCACCAAACATATTCGTAACTCCGGATTCCCTAAGATTGTCTAGGAACTCGAAGACCTCTATTTCTTTTTCTGTAAAATCGGTCAAGTCTAATTTTTAAACCCTTTACGAGCTGCAGTTAAGGATTGATGCATCTGACAATACCATATTGTATGTATCTCATCAGGTTTGTCATCAAAGGCTATTACAGCCTTCACTCGGTGTCCTATATTCTGACAATCAGTTGCTTGACATTCATTTGATTCGTTCATTAGTATGTGTCTCTCTCTCACTCGTCCCAGCGTGATAATATTATTTTACAATCTAAACAAATTAGATTTTTTTCTCTAAGTCTAATATCATGACGTAGATGTGTGAATATTTCTTGATCACTCAACAAGATTTACTGGTCCTATGATACCTGTTACCTCACTATGTGTATCTTCTGTATCCATACATAGCTCTGGAAAACATCGAGTGAAATACTCAGCACCAAGTGCTAAACTATCAGTAATATCTATATCCCGATTGTACCACTCAAGTCCGATTAAAGCTTGTTTGAAGGTTACCTCAACCACTGACTCGGTCTTACTCTCAATTAGAAAGATATGATTTTTATATTCGTTCATAATTTAAACCCCTCATCCACATGATTCGCGCCACATGCACAATTACTCATCAGGACAATACTCTCCCTCTAAGTAACCTTCGCATTCGCATTGTTCTTTAGTTCGATTATTAATAACAGCATCACATGCATGTACTACTTCGCCCTCTGAGTTAAGCTCAGGACCTTCAGCATCATAACCTATATGATCTCGCTGACAAGGTAATGCTATTACCTCACCGCTATCTGGATCATAGTGTGCACTGTAAAAATGTCCACATCTTGCACATGGATCATCATCTGGTTCACACATTGATGTTGTACACCCAGGAGGGAGATAAGGATCTTGAAACATTAGTTTCCGAAGACCTCCTTCATAAACTCTGTCCTATGATTCTCCGTCATGTGTGTAGTAACATCTGTATCCTCAGTGACAATTAAATCACACCAAGGACACTTCTCGCCGTTACCTATGGCTAACATTTTAGGCCTCTAATCAAGGTCATTGTACGACTCCGCTCTTGCGTCATGCCAATCCCTGCTGTGTTCATCACACATCTGTTTTGGTTCATTGCCCTCTGGATCACATTCTGTGTCACCATAAGCGCATTGTATTAAATAGTTCATTGTAATATAGTAGTCTGAGTAGTGGGATGTACCGGCTTACATAGCTAAATGCGTCATCATGACTAGTCAGATCTACTGTCAACTGGTAGTGTAATTAATACTACCGTCTGTTAACTGGAATAAAGGGTCGAAAGGATACGCACTAAGGGGCTCGTGTGGAACTCTATCAATGCATGCTTTCTTCCGACTCCTTTGTAAACTTATGATATTTTCGGCACTGGGTTTTCCGTATATCCTACGTTAGGTCTGAGACCTGGATCCTGCCTTGTAATCGTTTACTGTAAATCTGTTATTGGCTTTTCACGTAATACATTGAAGCATCTCGTGATAGAATTGTTAAGCTGCTCGATAACATTGAATACATCAACATTATCATCACAGGTTAACTCTGTTTCAAACTCACATTTAAGTTTGCCATCTCTTACTCGTCTTACGACGACCAATTCAAATAATTTTTTATTTTCCAAGTTAAAGTTAGTAAAGACCAACCTCATCCCAATGAAGTGTTGGCTCATTCATGCTATGTTCCATAGCTTGTTGTTTAGTTCTATATACTGCTATTGGTACTGACTTGGCTGAGTCATGTACTACATACACTGTCTCGTAAGACCTCTTTGTAACCTCACCCTTTGTATTAATCATAACACGTCTTGGATCAAAGCCATACTTCTTACCTAATGTATCGTAGTAGCTACGAATTAGTTGCCAGGATGGATCATCATCTTTATCGTTGGCTTGTTCGTATAGCTCACGAAGTCTTGCTTCTTCTAGTTCATTAATTCTCATAGTATCATCGCCATTGTTACTGCTATTATAGCTGCTGAAATGAATATAACCGGTTTCAAGGCTTTAAGGTCTTTCTCCTCAATGATTGGCCTGCTGTTACACTCTTCCTCATTACCTGCTAATTTATTCAACGCATTTTTAATATGCATTGTTTCGTATTTCAATAGAGTGGGAATCTTTTGAGTCTCCCCATATACCGGTGTTGCTCCTGCGTGGTATGTCTCCTTCTTTGCTCCTTGGAAGATCTTAATCTTCTGCAACCAAGCTGGACTATATAACAACATCTCGCCTTTTTTGAAGGCTTTCATACTGTCTATGTACATCTTACGCTCTTCTTTGGATACAACTGACAGTAGATCTTTTACTACCTTGATTGCTCCCTCCTCGATAATGTTTAGGAATAAGTAAATGTCTGCTTGTGTTAATACGTCTTTATTGAGAACGGCTGGACGCTGGGTGATAAGTGTACTGCCCAGCCCGAATTGCCGTCCCCGTCTAACTAAGGTATCCAAGACCTGCAATGACATAGCAGTTCCTCTCTGGGGTGCGAATATATCGGCTTCCTCCCAGAATAGATGTCTTGGACTAGATGTCTTCTTGTGCAATAGGAAAAGTTCGTCTCCAAAGTCAGCTGCAAATCTTTGCTGATTGTCCTTTGAAAACTCATTGATATCAAGGATGCAAGTGAGATTTTGGGCCACAACCAAACCGGCTATGTACCTTCCATCCCCAGGCTGAAGTTCAAGATCTCCATGAGCACCACCTAGGATTAACACAGGATATTTAGTCCTGATACCCCAATGAGCTCCCATTGGATCTATGACCACAAAGGGTAAACCTTTCTTGGCCATCTGCTCTTGAATCTTACCTGCAGTATATGTTTTACCAGAATCGACTTTTGCCAGTATGGCACATCGTCTTGTAATATACTCTTCAGGTAACCTTGTACCTATATTAAGAAAACCTACCACTGTCTCCTCTGTGGCTTTGTTGGTTTGTCCTTTGGACTGTTACTAAGTTCATGATCATATGCACCTGTGTGCTTATCCAATACTTCTTGGAATTTGCCTGAAGTACCCCAGAACATCTGGATTACTGCCATAGCAAGACCAATTAGTATGAAGTAGAAACCTTCTACCCATAGACTAAATGACCATGATATAAGACCAATAATAATGGATCCAACACCCAATATGCTAATATTATTTTTAACGCTCATAATTAAAAAAAAAAATAATTCAAAGTTTAAGTTTTACTTGACTTTGACTATTTTGTTGTTGCTTTAATATGTCTGTAAAAGACATGCTTCCCTTGGACTTCTCTTTCGATAAGACCACCATCGGCTAATTTTCTTAAGGCTCCATTAATTGCAGGATTGCTTGTTGCAGCTCCTTCAATCTCTAGCATTTTTTCTCTGAACATCTTTTGGTTGAAAGCTGTTTTAGGTGCTTTCTTTGCAATAGATAGAATCAATTGGCCTGCTGATTGTGACACAACAGGTGTTTGACCCTCTAGTTCTTTGAAAGAAGCTATTACCGAGCTCTCGGATTTTTCTTTCATAAGTATTATTAATTTTTATATTATATAAAGATTTATCTAATGTCCATAATAGGTTAAAGGTGTTTAATAGAAGTGGTGAAAGGTGATCTCCCCAGCAACCATGTTTCGACACGGATTATGAGTTGTTGTTGCTCATACCCCGCTCCACAAGGCCTCTGCTTTAATACACCTGCCACGAAAGAAGTTATCTCAGTTCGCACAGTTGCAACTGCTACATCTTAATGACTATAAATCATCGACCCAGCCTAAGGTTGTTGGTGATGTGCCTTCAACCTCCTGACTGAATCTATTACATCCATACAAAAGTATTTACTGATTCGCCGTACGCGCCTTTTTGTAAGAGTATGCACGCTATCTATTTAATATCGTCGGTTTAAGGTCCTAATCGACGGTGGCATAGATGCCCTTAACTCACTTGACCATTCTCTATTATACTCAAACGAGGTCATTCTGCCTGTATGGGAAGCAACCAACTTATCCCACTAGTGTGTACTGCTGTTCATGCGGCATTATCCGTTTATGATCAGAGTTAGGTATGTTTTTGGCTGAACTAGATCGCTCATTGTATATTCGGAAGGGGTAGGACTAATCATTTGACTAGCTTACTCTGTCTCCCCAGGAACTCTCGCTCGAAATCAAGTCGAGGTCGCTGTGTCTTTCTTTAAAACATTCCAGGTAGTGTTAGTACTCTGGGCCTTAAAAAATATGGATTTCCAATCTCTTGGCTGTTTGGTTATAATCGACATAGTATGAGCCACCGCACATATGTTTTGTTGCAGCTATGACTAATTCGATTAACACGTGACCCATTACTCGATCATCTGTATTCCATATGTTATAGTTGTCACCGTCTTTCTTGACGGTTGGAACAAGTTTTGTCATGTTGTCATCTGTCATTCGACCGTATGAGTCGTTATAACCTTTAAGCAATGTCTCGAAACTTTTAATAAAAAGTTTGGATGTCACACTATTCAAGGTATGACTGGAAGCTCATCTTCAGTTTCAATGTCTAAGTGAACTAAAGGATTGTGCTCCTCTCTCCAATGAGATGTGAAGTCAGTGATATTTTGAACTAACTGTTGTTTTCTATTGCCTTTGGTGTCTAATTCTCCTGTGAGAATGTCACCGAATCGACTGCTGAATGCATCGCATTCTTGGCAGCTACCCCACTTGAATGTATTGTGGTGTGCTTCGCCGACTATACAGCTCTGTGCATTTTGAATAGAGCGATCGCCAAATTCTCGGACTGATCCGCCACTATCTTTATTGCCAGATAGTTCTTTTACTGTCTTTGCTTCACTAATTGCTTTAGCCCAGTGAGGGCTAACTTCGAAGAATGCTGCAGGTACTTTCATACCGTTAGTATCCTCCGTTATGAATCGTTGATACGTTCATCAAAAATGTGGGTTAATAACCCGGAACTTTTAGCTCGTGTCTATACTCTCTTAATAGAGTACATCCATGCTCTGTACAAACGAGAACATGCTTGTGCAATGCTTCTTCACTGATTGCATCTGCTGCCTGTACTTCTGCTAAGTTTGTACACTTTGCCTCCAACGCTCTACCTGTTGGATCAGCTTCTTCGAGTGCTTCTTGTGTTTCCTCTGAACACGAATATTCGTATTTCACAGGACCATTTAGACAAGCTCTCTCAAGCTTGCGATATGGTTCACACTTATAGCACTCGTCTATAATGTCTGATATATTCATTACTGTAATCTCCGGCCCTACTCCTTCATCGCTTAACTCTGGAGTGGAACTTCTTCGGAAGTTTAGGCATAACTTTGTCCTTATCTGTATTACATACAGGGATAGTGTCTTGTAGTTTATACCGGATTTGTTCCTAATACGTTGTTTAACCGTTCCGACTCGATCGTAGAGGTTCTTAGTAACGACTGTCGTCGTAGAACTTGCTCAAGTTTGGGAACTATGTTAACTGTGAAGTGCTGTTTGAAGCATCTTTGCAATTTCTACTTGCAAGACTTCAACGTGTCTATTTAATAACACCTTGTCTTCTTGTTCGTGATCAGACCAATCTGTTATACCACTGACTCGTATTGCTTCCTTATATGCCTCTTGAAGACACCATTGTGTCTCCCTGATAGCTTGTGCGTGTTTAGTTTCCATAAGTAAAAAAGTGATTAGAGGTTGTTACGCTCTGAATCGAATATTTCCTCCAACACCTCTGGGTGTGAGAGAAAGAGACACCTATCTGGACACTTTGAACCGAATCCACACCAATTTTTGATGCGATATCCATTCACCATTGTATACATAGTAGGCTCTGGTTTGTGGATAATGATACCTGTATCATTACCCGTACTGTCTATATATGTTTGCAAGAAAAAATAGGTTAGATGGGATACAGCATAACTGTTCCTGCATCATACCATTCTTGGTACCAACCCCTCGTCTCGAGGAATTGATCAATCTCTGGATGGTTTTCTCCCCAGTAGTTCCACAAGCCCATCTCATCTTTGGATGGACTTCCTTCACCGCCAGTCCATATACCTGTTCCAGATTCCTGACCTTCGAACTCTTCTGATTTTTTGAAGAAGGCTTGTTCGCCTTCATCACAAAACTTCTTAAGCTCACTGATCATTTTGTATCTGCTTAATGGTTTCATATTGATAGGTTGAGGATCACTGCCATGAGTGTGTTTAGCATTGTTTTTACAATACTCACACCTGCTGTAATCTCCTGGACCTAATGAATATTCCGCATTAGCCCTTATTATTTCAGTCATTTTTCTTAAAGTTAAAGTTCAATGTGTCTATCCAGTCCTCGATGACTTGTACCATCGATTGACCGTTTAGAGCTGTATAGGTCTTTAGTTTTACATGCCTATCTGAACTTAACTTAACGAATAATGACGTTTGTGCTTCGCTCATAAGTATTATTTATTGATACTATTATTTCTTTTTATTATATTTAAATATTTATCTACTGCCACACTTAGGAAAAAAAGAAATTAGAAGCCCGTAGGCATTCCTTTGGATTTGAGATACCAGTTTCTCCTATGCTTAGGACAGTTGGTACCGTCAGCTGTGTGTCTTGCTCCTCTCTTTCTGCCACTAGTGACATAGAGTTCGACAAGTAATTCTTTTGCGTCTTTGTCTGGAATTTCGGGGAAGACTGGTTTGACTAATGTACTACTAGTCATCCTCTGCTATCCTCGATAGTCCAATGATTGCCTCGATAGCCCACAACTGTACAGCTGTTGACATCAAGTGTATCTAACAACAGTGCTACTGCCATTAGTATTGGATCTGCATCATGACTCTGTTCGTATGAGAACGTAGCCTTAGCATTATCACAATCTTGACAAAGACACTCTCTTGTATGATCTGTTATATTTGACAAGGAAAAAAAGGTGTAGCTCACATTGATAGTGAGTCACATTCTTCGTCATGATGTACATGACAGTTACATGGTTTGCGTACGACATACTTGACTCTAAAGTTCTCACTGACCCAATCAGAGATCTTCTTGCCTTCTTCTGAAAGCATTTTCATGGTCTCCTTGTAGGCCTTGTCTGTGAGTTTGAGATAGTCCCACTCCGCAAACCCTGGATCACTATAGTCAATTGTAATGACTAAGTTGTTGTCCTGGATTTTGAAGTGACACATCGCCTTTAGTAGGTCGCAGTATGCGTCTCGTAATTCTGTGTCTTCCATTACTGAAATTTAGGCAAGATTTACCTGCCCTATGTATATAAAGTAGGCCGTCAGTCGACACTGTATGTTTCCATACAGTCCGACGTGTCTATGTCTAACCACGACGGTAAGTTATCTTGTAACTTGAAAAGCCCGGTTTGAGCTATCATGGTAGCTACAGTGTACCCCTCAGGATGTGTCTCCTTTAGTTCTTTCTTGACTTCTTCAGCATATTTGCCAATGTCCTCAAGTGTTACTGTAACTGCTATACCGTGGTGGTCGTAGCCATATCCACTATATTCGACTCGTGATGGTTCGTCTATCCTAGTCCCACCTCCTCTAACTCGTCATTAGTGAAAATGAATGTTCCTTCGAACACTCGCATGAAATGATAAGAAAAAAGTTTGAAGGTCATTGAAGGACGACTCCGTCCTCCTCTCTCTCTCCTATGTTAAGGGGTGGTGCTACCATTCTTCCCCATCCTGATTGAACTCTTCGTACATGAAGACAGGTCCTTCTTCGGACTGTGACACTCTTTGATGCCAAGGACATACTTGTTCCCCTTCCCATGTAGTTGACTCAACCTCCCCATGAATACCACACATGATACGAGTCATCGGTATGGATTCCTCCTCGTATCCTGGGATGCATAGGTATAGATTGCATCTTCTGGTACATCTTTGTACACTGGATCGACTCTCATTGCCTCGAAACGATCTAAACAAGTTGGTTCGTTGGCGTGTTCACGATCCCATTCATCTGCCAATGTTTGCTGTGATTTGCCATCAATAATGACTTCACAATTGACATGGAATGCCCCTAATTCACGGGACCAGTTGATCATGGTGCCCGCTGGAATAGGTCCATTGCAAGTATTGCACTTGCCTTTGTACTTACTAGGAAAGCTCTTCATGCCTCCCTCCTCTTTAGACAAGGAATAGTTATCATTGCTATGATAGCTCTAACTTGTTCCATGTCTGATCTAACTTGATATTCATCGGTCATCTCTTTAGACCTCCGTGGTTCATAAAAAAGTCTACCACGATTTGGGGACACTCGACACAGTTTGCTAAAGCTGTCATCTCTTCGTCGAACTGGACTCCAACGTGTCTTAATAAGACACCTCGTTGTGACATCCATGTGTTCTTCCATAGCTTGTCTGCTGCCTCAATTCGTTTGTTCAAATTGTGACCAGAAACCTGTGATGGTTTTCTGTGCTTTGGAATCATCGCAATACGACGCTTTGACTTGACTTTACCCTGTGACTTGAGTGATTTAACTTCACCTCTAGTAGGTAACTCGGTTTGTTCTAAGCCAGCAAACGACTTGATTAAGTCAGCTTGACTCATACCGTCCACAGTGATCATAGGTTGCCCTCACACTTGTGTTCTAGTAGGTTTTTCATGTCCTCTTGGTGCTCTGCATTGATTTTCATAGCCGTACTCATAATGGCCGGAAGATAGTCATCCATGATCTCACAGACTGAATCTGCAAGATCTGTAGTATCTTTCATTGCCTTTATTAGCTCTCTACGCATTACCATTGCATAACTGATAATCTCGCCACAGTCAAACATTGCTTGATCTATAACGTAATCGTTCAGCATGCCTTGGTGCTCCTTAGGACTTTTCTATTTCTATTTGTCATTACTATATATTCTTTTACTAATATATAAATATTATTATATTGATAATCGGGGGAAAAATAGTAATTTTTGGCCACAATGAAATCGCTGTTGTATTGCTCGCCCTTACTAGACATCTGTTGCCCCTATAAACCACAATGAATTCTGGCCACACCAAAATCCCTTATGTAGTGTCCGCTAAGTAGGAATAACTAATGCCCTAGGTGCCCCCTCTACCGTAAATAAAAAAAAGGCCCTATTGGACCGATTTGACTACTAATGAATAATAGTACTTTCTAGGACTGCCGACTCTGCTCACAATGCCCTTTTTCATTAGCCCGTGTAGAATGTGGTTGACGAACGGATTTGAAATGTCCAATCTGTCCACGAACTGTCTCTGTGTGAATACAGTGTCAGGATATGCCTGAAAGATTTTGACGATTAAAGCCCCATTAGAACCTGTAGACATTTCTGCACCGGTTGGTACTTGTTGTCCCTTTAAGTCCTCAAATGACTCTACTACGCCTTTCTTTGCCCCAATAGTCTTAGTTGCAGGTTTTGCCTCAACTGGACCCATTGGAACTTTTACTTGATTTGTCATTACATATTATTAACAAAACTACTATATAAATATTTTCCTCTGACTAATCGGTGGAACACTTTACCCGCCTTAACTATATAGTTCTATATAGCTGCGTATAGGCCTGCTGTGGTTCATATATGTCTTGTGTTTGCTATATAGTGACCCGGTCGGTCAGGGGGACGGTAAAGCACTTTTGGCCACGTCCAAACTGCTATTGTAGGGCCCGACAAAGGAACCTTAGGGCCGGTGAAGAGTTCTATTGTAGTGACCGCCCCATTTTAGTCCACCAAAACCCCCTATTGTAGGGCCCGCCCAAAGAATATACATTTTAGGGCCGACCAAAACTGCTTATGTAGTGCCCGCCCCAAGGGCAAGGGCAGCACGGGCACGGCGGGCAGCGCGTATGCGGGCATTCCGCCAAGTCCTACGCGACGGGCGGGGGCGGACTTATAGGATTTTATCAATTAAAATTAATTAAAGTAAGGAATAAAGGTATTACCCACTACTATGCGGGGGGAAACGCGGAACAAACTTCTAAACGCCACTCTTATTATCACAAAGGCTAATATAAATGGTCGGATTGAGACTTTAAAAAAAATAAAAAAAAATTATTCAGAATTTAATCTGAAATAATATTGTTTTGCAGAACCTTCCCTTATAATAAGGTTCTTCTTTCTAAGATCTGTTAACACATGATTTATATGTTGCGTTCTCTTAGAAAGCTTAGCTGCAAAATTTCCTTGAGTGAAGCTAGTAGTAGGATATTCTTTGAATACCTTCATAATAACTTCGCTTAAGCTATTTGCATTAGGAGCGACTACTTGATCTTTTAAATCTTTAAAAGATTCTAAGATTTTTTCGTCGCTGCTTGCTTTTTGATTTGTCATTAAATATAATATATCGCTTCCGTTATATAACTGGTAGGATTGCGGCGCCCCTTATATACTAGACTCACCGCCCTTTCCGCGGGGAAAGCCCAGTGGGGACTTATAGGATTTTATGAATTTTTTTTTTTTAAAAAAATTTAACTCAACTAGATAAGAAGGTGAAAGGCTAATATGAATGTTGCGCTTGCCTATAGAAAAAAATTAGTTGAAGCAGACTTCAGTGTCTACCTCAACCTCGTACTCGTCTTGGAGTGCTTGTTGCATTTCATCTGCTTCACTTTCGAGAATTGACATAGGTGCGTCATTGGGATACTCGAGTGTGAATGTGATTGTTGCTCTCACCATACTATCACTATCACCTTCCCTAATATAAGTGGTAGTATTGGACCCGTTCACATCGCCATCCAGGCGGCAACCCCAACCACGAGTGCCAGGAGCAGCCAACCACCAAGTATCACACTCGTGACCTCGACAACCCAAACGTGCTAAGTCCATTCACGTCCAGTGTGGACTTTGAATACCACTTGCCTTGCCAATGATACCACGTCATAGGTCACCCTCCATGGTCTTGTCCGCGTGGGAGCACTTCACTTGTCCGCACCTCCGACACTTTCCGAAGACACACGCATCGCTCATGCGATAGCCTCCGTGTCATAGAGGTATCCAGCGGCCGTCGGGTGGATGCCTGCGAAAGTTGCGAATTTTGTTTTGCTCCAGCCATCTCGCTGTGCGAGTTTTGCGAGGAACAAAAGATCTTCTCCATCTGTTATTTGTGTCATAATATACATACACATTAGCTCTATATGAATGGTAGTAATTGCTGACTTAGGTAAAAAAAAAAACTATTCAAACCACAACTTGTGCTTGTTGGCTTGAACGATTGCGTTTGCTCGCTTGGCGCGGATACAATCGCACTTCTTACAAAAGCGACGGCCGTGGCTATCGCGATGTGTTGGCAACTCGTGGCCGCGGAGACAATGTGTCTTTGCTGCGTTTCGCTTCTTGAGTTGCCATAGGAGGCTTTCATCTCTCATACTTACACTAACCGCCTGGGTTATATAAACCGTAGGCTGGGGGCTCCCCTGATGAAACATTTATATTACCCTTTCATCTTCTTATCTATCAGAGTCGAAAAAACTCAACCCGATAAATTAAAAAAAAAGGTTAAGGAATCTTTACGATCCACTCGTTCTTCTCTTCGTCGTGTCGGAGACTTAACTTATCCTCCTTCTGGAGTTGAGAGAGTACGAAGAGAACGAAGGAGAAACTCTCACCCTCTTCATCCCAAACACCCTGAAGGGTGTGAAGGAGTTCTCTACTCAACTCATATCTTTCTCTCATACCTTATACTACACACTACCCTAATATAACTGGTAGTATTGGAGTTCCGGCCCCCGACTCAGATGAAACATATATATTATCCTTCGTACATATTAGAATCAGTGGCTAAACGAACTCACCTCACAAAATTAAAAAAAAATTAGAAATCGAGTTTTTCTAATTCTCGAATTCTATTCTTTACTCCACCTATCGTATAATATTTTTCATTATACGTTTCATCGACTTTTCCGAAGATTATTACTTCATATCGACTTTGACTTATTCGTTGTGTCATATTATCACTTATCTCTTCCCTAATATAACTGGTAGGAAAGGAGGCCCCGGACTCAACTCCAATACTACCATTCATATAACGGTACGGTGATTAGATAATAGATCCTAATGAGGAACGGAGTGCGACGACACGGAAGTGTCCTAGGACCGTGGTGAGACACAGATTCTCACCCCGAGCAGCCGCCTCACCACGAAAAGGGGAAAAGGTGAAAACGAGTGGAGTCACCTTCCACTCACCCCTTCTCACACTCAACTCACAAAAGTCCAAGTCACCCGCCGCGAGGGGACAAGACATGTCTTCGAAGGCCTCACCCGATTAAACATTCATATAAGGGAAAGTAGATATTAGAATCAGAGGCAAAAGTTTTTCACCCGACAAACACCTAAAAAAAATAAAAAAAAAATTTATTCTTTAAATAAATCTTTTCTTAAGTTTTTAAAACTAACATTCTCAATAGTAATATCATTTATCATTTCTATTACTACTGCTCTTACTAGTTTTTCTTTTTCTACATCTTTTAATAGCTCTTCATAAAAAGCTACTACATCGTTGAGATATTTCATAATCTATCTTATCTGTTTCGTTATATGAATGGTCGTATTGCATGGGGACTTAGAGAAAAAAAAAAAGTTAATCGCCCTCGGCGATTTGAACTTCCGCGAATACCGCGATGTCGATTATCTCACCCACAAAGAACTGTTCCATTGCGGTGAGTTGAACTTTCTCTTCCATACTTACTCTAATCTCTTCCCTAATATATACCGTAGTATTGGACCGGGTCTCGAAGCTCCCGTTACTACCATTCATATAGAACCGCGGGTTAGATAAAGTATCGGAGCCGAAACCAAACCCGGGACAAAAAAGAAGCACCCGTGGGAGGGGACTCTAGACCCTCACCTTCTATACCCCCCCGGGCTATATAGACCGTCGTATTGAGGGGGGTGTCTACGCGCGAGGGGCTACATGGATGAAACATTTATATTAGGAAAAGATAATGGGTGCCGCGCGACTTACTATAAGAAGGTTGGGTTAATACACCGGTTTATATTACCCTTATTACTTACTATAGTTAATGACAAATGTTCAAAAAGACAACGACCTAGTTTCTAAGTTTAAAGATTTAGAAAACCAGGTCGTTAGAACTACTGAAAATAGTTTAAAAGAAACTATGATTAAGGTATTCAAAGAATACCCTAATACAAGTTTTACACAAAGAAACTTTTCAGAGAAGTTAGGTAAACGTACCCAACACATTAACCATGTGTTAACAGAACTTAGAAAACAAAATATTATAGTTCGGGTAGGTTCACCTAAACAATATTATTTTACCTTAAAAGAATAAGGTAATATAATCTTTTTTTATTTTTTTATTTTAATCTTAAAAGAATAAGGTATTACCTTATTAAAAATAAAAGTTTATATACCCCGGTTTGCCCTCGATCCCCCTCACCATAGTAGGGAACGTAGGTCGCTGAGGGCACACATTTGTATACGATTTTTCTCAATATTTAAGGGTCTCAAGGGTCCATATGGTGAAAAGCCATAGAAGTATGGTTAATGGCCATAAGCTATTCATTGAATTAATTACTAGTATATTATACGTTACGTTGTTCCTCTAGATTTGGTGTTGTGAAGTTGATAACTCCCGTAGCCGAATGCTTACAGGCAAAACCTGTACTTAGAGAGATAGCATGTGTGGAAGTCGGTTTCATCAACTCACCCATACATATAAAGACTAACGTCCTTCTATAGGATCCCGCTACTATATCGCATATTAATTAGTTACTATTATCTGAGTAAATCAGGTTGAAATTAATCAGTCATAAACACTCATAGGGTTGCCATCCTATAAATCCTGACAGAGGCGAGAAGTTTAGTAATGGGAGTGATTACCTGTGAACGTGAATTATCCCTCGATATTGAGAAAGAACCGGGCTCGGCCCTGATAGTAAAGGTATAGGAATGCATTTCTATGCTGGAGATGATGATTCAGGTGACTCTCGGTCTAGAAATAGAAAAACTCCCTGAAACGCTGAACTCACAACATCCGAGCTATTTAGATAGACAACGCCTTAAATCCAGCCCTGTCGTGGCCAAGAACCTACTTAATGAACAAATATTATTATAAAACGTGACGTCAGTATTACTAGGGAATGGGGTAACCATTCAACATGACCAAATTTTAGATAAAGCAACTACTTCTTCATTTGTAACAGCTTTAGATGTATCAACTAGTTCAATTAGAGATTCTACTTTTATAATTCATAATAAAACAGGCGGGGATTTAGATTATCAGATTTTAGGTAATCTAGGGGTATATGCTAATATAGTAGATCCTACAGGTACCAATGATGATGATAAAGGCTGGGTTGTATTAAAATCTTCAACTAGTGTTGCAACTGGCACAGCCCCAGCTGTGGAAACATTATCAAATCCTTATTCAAGAGTTATAGTTCAAATTAAACATACTTCATTAACCACTAATGTAAATATCTGGCATAAGGGCCAATCTTAATCATGGCTGATTTAGACAAGCGGACTTTAGATCAAGTTAAAATCCCAACAGTTTTTGATGTTAAAGATTCCGTTAAAGTCGCAAGTACTGGTAATTTAACATTATATGGTGAACAAACCATTGATGGTGTTCTTACAAGTAAATCCAGAGTACTAGTTAAAGACCAATCTTCAGGTGAAGATAATGGTATTTATGTCACTTCCTCTGGGGCATGGTCAAGATCAGAAGATGCAAATAATAATGAAAAATTAACATCATCAATGTATTTATGGATTGAAGAAGGAACTGTAAATGCAGATCAAGGTTTTGTTATTACAACTAATGATCCTATTACACTTGATACCACATCTTTAACATTTACACAATTTACAGGTACTGGTCAGATAACAGCTGGTACTGGTTTAACCAAAACAGCTAATACTATTAATGCTATTGGTACTACAGGTAACATTGTTGCTAATGCTGATTCTTTAGATATTGGTGCTAATGTATTAACTGATACATCTGTTCATACTTTAACAAATAAGACAATTAATGCAGATGGCACAGGTAATAGTATAACAAATATTGAAAATGCTGATATTAAAGCTGGTGCAGCTATTGATTTAAGTAAACTTGCAACAGATCCATTAGCTAGAGTCAATCATACAGGTACTCAATTAGCCTCAACTGTTTCAAACTTTGATACTCAAGTAAAAACTAATACAATAGATTCAATGGCTGCAGCAACAGATATCACTACTAGAGATGCAACTACCTTACTTCATGGGTTAATGCCAAAATTAGATAAAATTAAATTAGATGGTATTGAAGCTTCTGCTACAGCAGATCAAAGTAATGCCGAAATAAAGACAGCATATGAATTAAATGCAGATACAAATGCATTTACTGATGCTAATGTAACTACATTAGGAAATCAATCAGGAACTAACACAGGTGATGAAGTCTCAGCAAGTGCAACCGTTGAGGGCGTTGTAGAACTTGCAACCATTGCTGAACTTGATACGGGTACAGATACAACAAGGGCGGTAACTTGTGCAGATATTGAGGGGTCTGCAAGGTCTGCTAAACTTGATGCTATTGAAGCAAGTGCAACCGCTGACCAAACAGGGGCGGAAATTAAAACCGCTTTAGAATTAGAGGCAAATACAAATACAATTACTGATGCTGAACAAACTATTTTACAAAATACCAGCGGAACTAATACAGGTGATGAAGTAGCAGCAAGTTCAACTGTTTCAGGTGTAGCAGAATTAGCAACAATAACAGAAATTAATACTGGTACTGATGCCCTTAGAACAATTACTCCAGCAGGATTAGCAGGCTCTGCTCTACAAACTAAAGTAGATGGCATAGAAGCACTCGCAGATGTAACAGATGCAACTAATGTAAATGCAGCAGGAGCATTGATGTTATCAGATACAACTACAGCAGGATTAGGTATTGCTATTGATGAAGATAATATGGCAAGTGATTTAGATACAAGAGTTCCAACACAACAATCAGTAAAGGCCTATGTTGATACTGAAATTGGTACTGCTTTAACTAGTGATATTACATTAAAAGGTGATTATAATGCAAGTACAAACTCTCCTGATTTAGATACAACTCCTATTGCAATTACTAAGGGAGATCATTATGTAACAAGTGTCGCTGGTACATTCTTTACAATACCACTCGAAGTAGGAGATTCAATTATTGCAAAACAAGATACAGCAACATTAGAATCACATTGGATTATAGCACAAGCAAACTTAACACCAGCAACCATTAAAACTCAATATGAAAGTAATGCAGATACAAACGCTTATGATGATGCATCTGTAACAAGTGTTGGTACTATTGCTAGTAAAGCACCACTTGCAAGTCCTACATTCACTGGAACTGTAGTTTTACCTAATGTGCCAGCAATAGTTACAACACAATTAAATCTTAAAGCACCATTAATAAGTCCTACTTTAGTAACACCAGTATTAGGAACAGTGGCAGCAGGAAGTATTTTAACTAATGCAACTGGATTACCAGCAACTACAGGACTTACAGCAACAGGAACTAAAGATGCAACTACATTCCTTAGAGGTGACGATACATGGGCAGTTGTAGCTTCATATTTAGCACCAACAATAGGTAGCACATCTATTGCATCTGGTTCAACAAACACAACAATAGCAGGATTAACCTTAACTTCTCCAACACTAGGTACACCAGTATCTGGAGTAGCAACTAATCTTACTGGAACAGCAGCAGGTCTAACATCAGGTAATGTTACAACTAACGCAAACTTAACAGGAGATGTAACTTCAGTTGGTAATGCTACTACAATCGCAGCAGGTGCAGTAGATGTAGCCATGTTAGCAAACGGAACAGATGGTGAACTTATCACTTGGGATGCAGCAGGATCTCCAACAACAGTAGCTGTGGGTACAGCAACACAAGTGTTAACCTCAAATGGTGCAGGAGCAGCACCAACCTTCCAAGATGGTGGTGGTGGTAAAGCATTATTAGGTGCAGATTCAACTCCAGTTACAGTTGTTGGAACTACAGCAACAGAAGTTAAGAATATAGATTTTATTAAAAATGCAGCAACAATTGATGCCCAGACTTTAACTGTTGCAGTTAGAATAAAAACCAGTAATGTGGGTACAACTGCAAATATTAGAATTAGATTAGATGGTTCAGCATCAGATTCTCTAGTATTAACCACCACTAGTGCTGCCTTTGAAGTTAAAACTGGAACCATTGATGTTTCAGCATTATCATCAGATAGACACACAGTTGAGGTGTTCATGGATGATGGTGCAGGTGATACTATTACTATGGATATGACAGAATTCTGGGCTGAGTAGTTAAATATCTCAACACAGTCTACATTTACTGCAAAATGGTCAGAAGGATTTTAACCTTTTTTTAGACTATCCATAGAATACTAATAGTACTATTTAATTATTAAATTATGTCTTTGGAATCAGAATTAAAACAAAAACGTAAAGAAGGATTATTTTTATCAGCATATGAGAAACGTGTACTTAAATTTGAAGCAGATCGTAGAATATTAGAAAAGAAATTTAAAAAGAAATTAACTGACATTCAAGTCAGATATTTAGAACGCGGTATTAGATACATTGGTTATTGGGACATTGAAACCTCAGACTTTAATCCATATCAAAATTTCATGATATGCTTTTGCTTTACACGTCGTGATATTGTAACCAATAAAAAAGAATCTTTTGAATACCACATTTCTAAAAAAGACATTTCATCCGCTGTTGCAAAAAATAACTTTAACTTTGATAGAGTCCTATTACAGAATCTCTCTCTCTGCATGAAGGACTGTGACATGATAGAAGGCCATTATTCAACTAAATTTGATATGCCTTTCTTTAGATCAAGATGTTTATTAACTGATCAACCAGAGCTCATTCCTGACTATGGTAAACTTAAATTCTCTGATACATGGAGAAAGATGAAAACAACCCTAAAGGCCAACCGTAATACTTTAAACAACCTAAACCTAATAGTTGCAGGTCATTCGGATAAAACATTCGTTGAACTCGAATATTGGTATAAGGTGAGATTTAAAGACAGCCCCCAATGGCAAAAGTCAATTAACTACATCCTTAAACATTGTAGACAAGATGTAAAGGATTCAGTCAGAAATGGTATTGCTATCGAAAGGTTCAATAACATTCCTGGCGGCTTAGCCTAGATGGACGCTCATCTTTCTCGCAAATCCCAACTTTTAGACTTTATCAAAGTCAAGCCCAGACTATATAAAGAAATAATAACCAAGTTTGGATCTTCTGGTCATATTGCAACTATTTTATATCAGCTCCAATATGATGAGTTAATATTTAAACCATCCAGAGGGATCTATGAGATCCGCCCCGCTGCTTTAAAGTCTCCTAAATCAATGTAATTTCGTGTTCTATGAGGATTTTGTAATAGATAAAGATTTGTGCGAAGCTGCAGAGCATCGTGCAGACTATAATCCAGATACTTTAATAATCACCTACTACTTACCTTTCATGATGGAAGGTACTCAAGATGTTATGGATACTGTTGTTCACGAATGGATTCATGGATTAATTGACTGGGCATTATTAGGTCTAAATGGGGAATATACAAAGTTATGGCTTGATAAATATAAACATGACCCTTCTGGTGAACAAGACCATTTTATAATAAAGTTGATGAACTATGATTAGATTTCACACTGAGAACTTAAACGAAGAATTATACAAACGCCTAATTGGTATGTTCATATACGACATGCTTGATAAATCAGGTGACTTTTACTTATATTGGAAAAATTGGGAATGGGATATCTATCCATCCTCAGCAGCACCTCTAGATCCTTTCTTCGACGGTAAAGAAGGTGTTGGTGGTGTAACTGGTATGGGTAAAGTAAAACTATACCTAGAGGACAAAAGGACTAACATCATATCCGACATTTTCCGTAGGGTATTACGCCAAAACTACATAGTAATAACACATGAAGGATCACATTCATTACTACTTTACAAAAAACTTACTCACAAAGTAGCATTACGTAATACTGACTGGACTGGTAATAAAAAAGGAACTATGCTTAATTTCTCTACAGCAGAAGTACACGATCGCCACATTGAAGGCAAATTTAAGAAATTAAACATCTGGGCAAGACAAGGACTCACATGGGTTTACCTAAGAGGCCTATCTGTTGTAGATGTAGATGATTTAGTATAAAATACCAGAATCACTAGATTACGTGTGCGGTGGGCTTGATTATACGATCCAACAGTTTTCAGGACCAATTTTTAGTATGATCTTTTCGACTTTGTCGATAGGCATCATTGTCTCTGCTACTGTTCCATCATTTAATCGAAATGCAATTTTCGTGAATTCTGACATGAGATTACTATAAGGATTTTATACTTCATAAACATTCCATGACCGTCTGATTAATTCTACTTTCCCTTGGGTTGATGTATAGGGTCCTTAACCTTCTTGAACCGGATCCTACCATATATATCATGACCAAGTGTTGGGGAGGAGAAGACCACAGATTTGTTGAAGTCTCCGGAACTGTATCATTCAAACGTAGATGTAACACTTGCAAACAAGAACAATACTTTAAGGAAGGAAAATGGCAATAAAACCGATTAACTGTGAACTCTGTATAATGGATGACATTACTGGCATTGAAATAGATTATCTAGAAAAACGTAAGACATCATCTCAATGTATAGAACTGTTAGATTGTAAACTCTACTCATGGCGTAATCATATTAACAATCACGTTAAACCTCAAGTCGCAATTCAATTAGCTGATCGTTCTGAAATCACTGATCACATTGTAGATAAAGTAGGTGAAGTCATAGGAGGACTAGATGACCTAAAAGAAGTTATGAAAATACTTAAACAACAAATACTAGCTAATCCAGATCCAATCATGCTCAAAACATATTTATCAGCATTAGCTGAACTTAGACACTATACTGAGACTTTACAAAAATTACAAAATGAATTCAAAGACAATGGTAACATTAACGTACAAAACATGCATGTTGAGTATAATCAATTAGTTGGCACAATTATGCAAGATTCTTGTCCTTTATGTAAGAGCAAGTTTGCAGTGTCATTAAAAGATGTTATAAGAAAGATTGACAACAACCCGTCTTGATATTACTTGTGATGTTTCTCTATACGAGAAACTGTCACTGGGTGAAAAATTAATTAAGAAGTTAGAATGGTCAAATGATGTAGTAGCATTCTTTGAAGATCCAGCAGGTGTTGGTATGGAACTCTGGGAATCTCAAAAAGAGATTTTACGTTCATTTTACAAGTTTGATGAGACTGGACGACGTATTAAATCTGAACTAGTTTTCGTTTCAGGGATGAGAGGAGGTAAAACAACAATTGCGGCATGTATTAGTCTATATGAGATCGCACGGTTGGAATTTCTAGATAATCCTCAAGAACACTATGGTATTGCAAAGAACTCTGAAATCATGTGTGTTAATGTAGCACCTAACGAAACTCAGGCCTTAGATACAGTCTTTAGAAGAGGAAAGGAACTTATCATGGATTCACCATACTTTATGTCATTAAACCCTACAGCTACCTATAACACCATTAAATTCCCTAAATACATTACCTTAAAGGCTTTAGGTAGCAGTACAGGCGGTAACGTAGGAAGAACAATTAAATCCTTTGTTGCAGACGAAGTTTCATCATTTCAAGATAATTCAGCTCGTAATGGTCCAAAAGAGGTTTACTTCAAATTATCCAAATCCACAGGTACTTTTACTAAATGGAATGAGAATGTTAGAGTTGCTATTTCATCCCCCCAATATAAAGGAGATTTCATCACAACATTGCATGCTCAAGCTGTAGAAGAGAAATGGGCTTGGTGCATTCCAATTTGGAAAGCAACATGGGATCTTAATCCTAACATGGATAAAGTAACGCTCGCAGCTGAGAGAAAGAGAGACCCTATTTCGTTCGACAGGGATTTTGGTGCGAACCCATCATTAGAGCAGGAGGCATTCTTCAATCCTGCAATACTTGAGGAGATCGAGAAAGACTTCTTTTTAACCAACTTATTCATAGGAGAACCAGATCCTAAATCAAGAGAAGGATTTATCCCCCTAATTGACGAATCTCGTTTAGATCTAAGACTTTACCCAGATTACACAGATTGGTATATAGCAGTAGATCCTGCCATTAAGAACGATGCTTTTGGATTATCAATAGGATATCATGCTCAAGATGATTCTGTCCGTATAATAGGTTCCACAGTGTTTAAGGCAGCCAAGGGCGAAGAAATAAATACTAATGACGTTGCCGACATCATCAAACGACTCATTGCCGTCTTCCCTGTCACTTCCTACGTGTACGACATTTACCTGCACAATACCCTCCTTGATCTTGTTCGATTGGACTCAATCCGCACAGAACACCACGTCCTCAACTTGTCAGATTGGATCATCGCAAGAAACGACTTATACCTTGGACGTGCAACTGTCGTCAGATCCAAATATCTCTTCAAAGAATTTTACGAATTACTCCTTATCAAGAATCAAAAAGTGGATCACCCTCGCACTGGGTCCAAAGACATGGCTGACACCGCTGCACAGCTTATATCGTTTGTACGTAGAGAACAAGAGGAAGCACGCTTGAGTACTAATGGTGTGCAATCATATTATATGGGAAGATTTTAAAAATGAACTTAGATTGGATTAAAGCAGCATTTAGGACAGACCCTATAGATCGATCAACTAAACCCACAGAGCCTATTGCAATCACAGCAGCATCTATTATTGGTGGGCGATTAAACGAAGCCAAAGATTTACGAAATTCAAAAGACAGATATACACTTGCAGATAATCTAGTAAATGGGGACGAGAGACTGTTCTCAGCAATTGAACTCATGGCAATCATGGTTCAAAAAGCAGTTGGTGACTTTACATTAAGACCTGAAGATGTTGATGATAAAGTAGAAACACCATCAGAAAGAAAAGCAATGAAAGTTGCAAACGCTCTACATAGAAAACTTAATGGTCCTCGATTATTTTATAGATATACAAAAGATCTCTGGAAGTACGGAGATGCCGTAGATCAAATTAAATTCGGTAAAGGAATTGAAGATCTTGTACCATTACCAATGTTTGTTATCTCAGCAGTTGATAAGAGATCTCAAATTGGTGAAACTGGCGGAGACTTTGTTATAAGTGATCCTAAATATTATGCAGTAGATGAACAAGATGGTAAGATTGATGTTAAAACCCAAATTATAAGATGGGATAGAGTATTCCATGTATCCTTTGATAATAAAAGATCTTGGATTAGAGATAACCTAGGACGATGGACTTTTAATGTTTGGTCAACAGCACCTATTAATTCTTTGATTAGTATCTTGATGTGGAAACAAATCTTGATTCAAAATGACCAAGTATGGAGAAATAGAGCAATGCCTAGAGAACACCATAAATTAGACTTAACACCATTTGATCCATCTAAATTCCAAGGAACTCATGCAGAAAAACTAGCTGCCGCAAAAACCGCAGCAGAGGCTGCCATTAATGGATATGCTGCAGTTAATCAATATAGATCAGCTGATCAAGGCTTTGTTACCGGTATGAATACCGAAATTACCTACGTAGAACCAAAGAGCTCTAACTATAACGACCCATCACCTATCATTAATCAAATCAACGAACTAATTGGTGGCCCAACTGGTACTCCTCCTAATTTAATGGGGGCTGGTTCAGGTGGCGGTGGTTTTACATCACTTAACCAAGCATCCTCATTCTTAGCACTTCGTGCTGAAATTTACCTTGATACTATTAAACAAGAATATGAAGCTCTAGTTAGACGTCATGTTCAGATGATTGAACCAGGTATTAAAGAAGAAGTTGTAGAACGACTTGTATTAAAAACTAGACTCATCTTAGATAAAGATAGAACAGAATTAGCAAAGATTGCAGCAACTATGCAAGTCACTAAATCATTTACTACATCTGAAATTAGAGCTGTAATGGGTAAAGATCCACTTACTGAAGAACAAGAAGAAGACTTGAAGACATGGATTGAAGATACACAAAACCCAGGTGCAGGCGTAGCCGACCAAAGTGGTCAAACTAATAAAGATATAGCAGCAGGACTTAAAGGTGAGAAACAAGATTCACCAACTAGTGACCAACAATCTCAAGGTCAAAAAGATCGTAACAATAACACACGAGGAGATAGACGTGGTGGAAACTGATTGTAATTGTCCACTAGTAAACAAAGTTCCTAGTAAGCGTAAACCAAAGGCAATGGGTGTGTTTGAGGTCACTGAGCGATAAAATGATTTTAATTTCACGCTTCGAATTACTGGATTTAACCTAATGGTCCATCACTTTGATATCCAGACCAGGCAACTTATAAGTACGATCCGAACGGCTGTTGCCATAATCGGATTAAATACTAAAGATGAAAACATATCCTAATAAACTCTGCAAGTTCTCAGCCTCTCTAGACGAGGCCGATATTGAGGCAAAGGACTTAGTTAAAGTTAAATCAGTTACACTTATGAAAGAAGGAAAGATCGTTCGTGAGTTACAACCCGGCACAGCTGATAAGGGTTGGACCGCAACACATTCCTTCAATAAAGATGATGAAGCTGGTACATATGAAGTTCATTGGGATTTTATCTTTAATGGTGATCGAATTGAACCAATCATAGATTATATTACATTACATAAAGAAATCAAGTTTTCTAAGAACTCAATAGTTGAGGAATTAATATCTGATCTATTACCTATTGATCCAACTTTACCCCATGATCTTCAATTCTTAACGGAGTATGAGCAAGTATGAAATTTGTCGTACATGAAATAGACGATAAATATCAGCTTTCTTTTGGAGATGATAAATTACAGTTCTTTGAATTTTCAAAGACAGGCTTAATGGCCACCTTAAGTGATAATCCAAATACAACTCGCCTCTTTGGGTTAAAGTCAGAGGATACTAGATCTGAATCGTGGATGAGCTTTGAAGGTGACACAGCAGATGGTATCTATTCAATATTAGACAAAGGTGATTTAACTGTCTTAGAAGAAACAGATAAACATTTTAAAGTCACAATGAATGGTGAGAAACTAACAGGTGATTGGATTATTAGAAAGATCCCAAACGTCTTTGATAAATCATTATTTGGTGAAGCAACACATGGTTGGGTGTTTTGGAAACCAGGTAAGAATCCTAACACAGCTAAATTCTCAGATCTTGATAAGACACAACAACAAGAGATAGCAGGTAAATTTAATTTAGACATTTCATTAAACATGGAGGATCAAACCTTCGAAGGTATAGCAGCAGCAGAAGGAACATGGACTGACATGTTTGGCGTACCTTATTTATACACAGCATCTTTTGTAGAACAAGTTGCAAAGTCCCAGCAAAGAAAATTAGAAGCTGGTGAACGAATCCCACTTAACACAGAACATCCAAGCGACGAACTTGCACTCGATGGCGATGTCACCGAAGTCCTGTTGGTCCGTGAACCTATAAATCACATTCGTGTTAAGGGTAAATATCATGGAGCCACATCCCTGTCCGCAGGCGACATTGGTCTTTCTTATGAATTCAGATTTCGGTCTGTATGGAATGAGGAATTTCAAGCGTGGATTCCATTCGATAGTATAACTGACAAGTTGTCGGTCGTAAAACGACCCGCATGTAAAATTTGTTGGATAACAAAGGTGATATAAAAATGAATAATGAAACCCCAAAGATCAATAATAATGACTCTACGGAAAACCCTTATTTAAAGAATAATTCTGAAGAATTGAGCACTCAACTCGCACAACTCAAAGAAGCCTTAGCATCCGAAGCAGGCAAAGACATTAATGCAGCAGACTTACTAGGACTTTCTTTGAAAGCTCCAGTCGTCGAAAGCAAGAATACAATTGACCCTGAAGAAGTACAAAAACTGCAAGAAATCATTAAATTCTCTTCTGAGAAATTAAATGAAGCAGGTATTTCTACAGACAAACCAATCGTAACTAAAATGTCCGAAGTCGAAAAACAACTATCTGAAAAACAAGAGAAAATGGCATTAGCCAAATTTTCAGAACAATGTACAGAATTAATCGCATTAGATGAAAATCTTGATGTTGAATTAATCAAAAGTCTTAACATGGAAACAGAAGATAAAGTCATTGTTGCCTCACTTGTAAAAACTGTTGTAACTCCTTATAAAGAAGCAATGTCAAAATTGTCTCTTTCATTAGAAAGTGCAAACAAACAAGCTGAGTCTAACGCTAAATTTGCAGCCCCTGCTCCAGAAGAGCAAGACGGTGCATCTAGAGTGAGAGCAGCTAGAGCAAACTTCGGTATGCAAGAACCAACTGAATCAAAGGAGAAGACTCTTTAATCATGGCAACTGGATCAGGCGCAGGCCTAACTAGAGAACACGGTGAATTTTGGAATATGCAAGTCATAGACGCAACTTCATTCGCAGACTCTGGTTACGTACTCAAATACCAAGTCGAAAGCTCAACTAACAAGGTAAACTTGTGTGGTGCAACAGACATTCCAGCTTGTGTTAATTATAGATCTTCAAGAGATCCCTTCGACTTTAACGAACCATCTACATTGCAATTAATTGGATCAGAAATCGGTGAAAAAGGCTTTCCAGTCTTTGCTGAAGGATGGGCCAAATTGCAACTAGCAGTTAATAACGTCGCCATCGTAAGAGGCGATTCACTTATCTGTACAGGTAGTGGTAAAGTTGATCAATACGGAACCGCAAACAGCACTAAAACAGCTTTGCCAGATTCTTCTGTCTCAAACTCATCTAATGAGGTTGATGCCAGATTAAAAGAACTAGCACAGATTGTAGGTAGAGCTGAAGAAACAGTCATAGCAGGTACAACTGCTGCAGCTGCAGGAACCGGAAAGATTCTATGTAAATTGAACATTGGTACGGTAGGACAAGGATAGATAAGATGACTAACTCAATTGCAAAATTTAGTAACCCTCAAAGCATTCCTTATGCCGCAACCTCAGATCAGTTAATGTCTTGGACCAAAGACGACATAGCTAAATTCGGAGAAGCAACTTTTGATGAAGTAGTTCAACTCACTGTAATCAGAGAGAAAATTTACCAAGAATCCGCACTTATAGCCGCATCATCTGATGTGATCACTACAAGAGCAATGGATAGATTGGAAGCACAAATTTTCGCTCCAGGTGACGATGCTGTACGAGCTACCTATCCGGTACCCGTAGAGTCAATTGCACCTACAGAGAGATCAGAGCCTATCACATACAACCTCCAGAAAGTAGACCTCCAAATGGCAGAAACCAGATATTTCATATCTGACGATGCTAAATTAAGAGGAGCAGCTGGATGGTTAGAACAGGATTCAATTAGAAGAGCAGCAGAGCATTTAGCAGAAGTAAGAGACAAACACGTCCTTACACAACTAAATACCTTAGCTGACACATCTAATACTGTTGCCGCAACAGGTACATGGGCATCAGCTTCAGCAACACCTGAAGATGACTTAGCTCAAGCCATTGCAAACATTATTAAGAACTCTAATATTCCTGCCAGTATGATCAATAGACCTCAGGCATTTGGATTAATTATTCCTGCAGAATCATTTGTAGGAGTAACGAAGCTCAAATTAATCAGAAATATTACACAACCAATTAAAGACTTTTTGCAAACAGAATACAAAGTTAGAATCATTCTAACACGTAAACCAAGAGTAGAACCTACTTGGCCTATTAGCAACGATGCTTTGGTTGTACCACTCGCAGACCCATCAATCGGATTCCTCGGAACTTTCGATGGTGGCGGTATTGTACCAGCCCAAGAGAGAATTAGAAACTCTCGTGGTGAGGACATTATCACAAAGCAGTGGTTTAAATACACAGGTATTCCTGAACCATTAGATGGATCAACTACTACAAACGCAAGAATCGCAAAGATAACAGGCGTAGCATAGTAAGTTACCCATCTTTTTCTTTTTTTTAAAAAAAAGAAAAAAAACAACTCCCGAAATGGCATTTAGTGCTAAGAAATCAGCAGCAAGAGTCCTTGGAAACTTTGGTGTTTCCTTTTTCGGACCACTACTTGGTGGTGGGGTTGCTGAATCAATTTATGATGTAGGTTTAGGATTTGAACAAACTCTTGTCATAGCATTAGTGGCATCTATATTCACTACAGGATTAGCTATATCAAAGGAGGCCCAGCATTATGGTTACACAAAAGGAAAATAAAGCTTGTCTATTGCACAGATTGTGCTATTACTTGCTTCCCTCACCAGATCAAGAATTACGGGATGAGATAGAGAAATAATGACAGTTCTCGTCGCAGATGTAAAGGCACTACTAGATATTAGTGCATCAGCAGGTTTAACTACAGCAACCTTCCAAGCCAACATCGATAGATCAAAAAGAGTAATTGATGATGTAGCAGATCCACTTGCTGACGCAGCATCAGTAGATGATGCAATTGCCGCTATGGCAGCTTGGTTATCATATGGTGCATACACAGAAGGTATCTCCCAAGAATTAGGTAATATCAGTATTGCCGATAAAATTAAGATTCAGCATTTTCGTAAAGTCGCAGAGTTTTTCATAAACAGAATATCACTTGAACCAGTCGATTTAGACATGGGCAATGTAAGTGAAGAAACATTAATCGGTATTGATCCATCAATATCCGCAATGACAACCTCTGAGCAATTTGACCAATAAGTTTTTATCAGTTCGAATTAACCCTAGGAATCATATTCAGAAATTACAACAGTGGCGTACAATTGTATCAGTCCAACGATTTAACCAAGTAATGGGTAAAGTCGAAAGAGAGAGCGTTACTATCCTTAAAAAGTACACTCCTGTCTCAACAGGTAAACTTCGTAATTCTATGAGATCATTATCTAAGACTCCTGCTGGTCAAGGTATTGATTTAAGATCAGGTATTAAAATAGGTTCAATGTTACCTTATGCAAACTATGTTGATCAAGGTACTAATTCATCACAAGGCAGATATGTACCAGTTTTGGGGCGTAGGATTACTACTGGAACCCATCCAGGTGTCCGTGCTCGAAATTATGTGCAAGCAGCTATTCCTAAGATAGAAGAGAGAACTAGGATGATATTAGAAAGATTTGAAAAAGACTGGAGGAAAGGGCTACGCCTATAGTCGGAACTTACACAGGCCTTATGGCTGAGATTGTAACGCAATTGAAAACATTACCAGACTTAGCTGATGACGCTGAAGGAACTAGAGTGTTTCTTTGGCAAGGTAGACACTTACCAGTACCTGGTAGATTTGAAGTAGAAGTTAAAGCAGGTCCAGCAGAGAATGCTGGTGGTTTAACTCAACATAGTGTGACTATGGAATTTAATGTAATATGTGACTTATTATACTGGGCTAATGCTGAAGGTCAACAGACAGCATTTACCAATGCCCTCACTGTGGCCGAGAAGGTATATGACAAATTTAACCTATCTACAATCAATGACCTCGTCTTCAAAGCTTTGGTATCCATTGCCCCAGGAGACGGAGAGTTGTCAAGCAAGAACATGCTAGCTATTCCCATACGGATTATAATCAGATGTGAAAAAGACGTTAGAAGATAGAGGTGTAACAAAAAAATGGTAGATAGATATTTCCAATTTGAAACAAAAGCCGACTTTACTAGTGAATCATTCGGCGCTTTTGGGGTTAATGACCATAAGCTCGATGTATCAGGTGAAGACATCACAGGCGATCATCAATATATTTATCCCCAGACTTCCACAGGTAGAACCAAGAGAAATCGTATTCAAGGACCAAAGAAATTCGGAGGCCCAATCGATACTCCAGTGTTCGCTAGTGGAGCAACATCCTTACTTTATTATGGACTAGGTACAGCTACAACAGTTACCGATACCCCAACTACAGCACACAATCAACACACTGTAACCAAAGGCAAAACATTGCCTTTCTTTAGAGCAGCCATTGGTCGTGATTTAAAAGAACATCAGTATGTGGGCGGTATTGTAAATGGCTTTACCTTAGATTATTCTCCCTCTGAAGTATTTAGTGCATCATTTGATGTAATATTCAGAAGAGAACTTTCTCCTTTAGGTACTTTAAAAACAGATAGCGAAGCCAGCTTCTTTCCAGCATATTCAACAACGGAAAGAACATTTGGTGGAGTTGAAGTAACGACTCAAGTTGACGGTGGCGGAACAGATTGTTTCGAATCAGTTTCAATCTCAGTCGAGAACAACGTAGCTGATGACGCATATTGTCTAGGATCCGCATACCTTTCAGCAGGCATAGTAGCCGGCTTGGAAGTAACTGGATCATTTGACTTACTATATGATGCATCAACACGCTATACTGATTGGATAGATGAAACCGAAGTGCAATTTGAGATGAACGCCGCACACTCTGCAACTATTGCAGCACGTGCCGTTAATACCAACTTGCCAAAGATTTCACTCGATACCAATAAATTACCTACTGATAATATCGAAAGGTACGTGCAGACCGTTGATTATACTGCAGAAGACGACTCCAATGGTGATCCAATTATCATTGTTGTTGAAAACGCAGAAACCAACGCTCAGTTCACGGGATAAACAATATAGGTGAAACATATGAATCCAACACTACAAAAACTTAAGGGTAAAAACCAAGTTAAATTTGTAACAAAGGATTCTGATGAAGAGTACGAATGGGTTTTAAAACCCATTCCATTCACTCTTTTATTAGAAAATTTTGACAAATTCCAAGGCTTACCTTCAGAGTCAGATGTAATAGACGGTGAAAATATGTCCCAAGATCAAGCAGCCAAACTACAGAAATCAATATATCCAATGATGAAAGCAATTATACCAAAGTGTATAGTTTCTCCAACAGTGGTTATTGGTGATGCAGTAGGAGAGGATGAATTATCAGTTGATGATATTCCATTCAATTCAGTTGTAGAAATCTTTAACAAAATTGTCGAGATAACAGGTCTTGATAGTCTTGGGGACGCAAACCGAAAAAAATTGCAGACTCAACAATCGGTCAAAGTATAGGTTCACTTTGCATGGCAGTGCAATCAGCAATGCCGCATCAATTACTCGGTTACGAACTTGACGATGTAGAGGGAGTTTTATTATCCTTGACGATCATTAGTGCAGTAAGTAAGAAACAAGAGCATGAGATGAAGAACCCACCAAACAAGGCGAAGGCCAACCCACGGAGAGATAGAATGAAAAACAAAACTAATCCCAAGTACCTAGACTGATGGCAATCAATATAGATATACGGGCAACATTAAAGGGGCTCAATAACCTCATCAAGGTAGAGCAATCTCTAAAGAAAATTTCAGTAATAGGCAATAAGGGCTTTAGCTCTATGTTGAAAAACATCCGTAAACAGAACGGAGCATTAGCAGAGAATAATAAATTTTTAAGTAGATCAGCAGATCGTGTTGGTTTCATGGCATTCCAGTTTACATTCTTGGAGGGCATTGCCCAAAGAGTATTAGGTAGTATTAAGAGATTTTTCGGTGAAATAATTAGAGAAGGTGCTGACTCATTAGATTCAATGACCAGGGCTATTGCACAATCTGGTATTGACTTTTCAGGTCAAACAGAGGAGTCAGCAATGGCTGTATCACATCTTAATGATGCTATATTTGATATGGGTGCAGGTGGTACTATCTTTAGTATCACTGAAGTATCAGATGCCATGCGAGAGATTGGTAAGGCAACAGATCTTACTGGTACAGAATTAGAAAAGAGTAATAAATTAATAGGTGTTACAAAACAAGTACTTAGATTAATGACAATTGAGCAAGTTGATTCAGCTGAATCAGCAAAGACCTTAATTAAGACTATGAACAACTTTGGACTTAGTCTATCTGAGGCAGCCCGTGTAACATCTGTAATGATCAATGTCAACCAGTCCTCAGCAATTACACTGGATGAACTTTCTAGATCCTTTGGATTTGCATCCTCCCAAGCACGAGACTTTGGATTAGATGTAGAAGAAACAGGGGCATTGCTTGGTCTCCTAGGTAATAGACTTGGTCAAGGGGCAGGTGCAGCAGGTCGAAATCTCAGACAGTTGTTCTTCGGACTTAAAAATAATGCATTAAAACTTAACCCAGTCTTGGAAGATATGGGTATTAAACTACTTGATAATAATGGTAACTTAGTACCATTTATTGATTTCCTTAAAGACACTAAGAAAGCTTTAGATAAGGCTGGTACTTCATCTGATGCATTTAAATTATTCTTAGAAGACCAGATGGGGCTTGAGATTCGAGCAGCTGATGCATTAGCAAAATTAACACAAGTAACTGAGGAAGAAATTGATATGGCTGTAGCAGCAGCTAGAGCAGGTGATTCATCGGCCCTTGAAGGCATCTTAGGTAACACTGCCCAAGCCAATATGAAGAAGATGACTAATTCATTAAATGCATTAAAGACTATATTCACACAAGGCTTATCACCAGCAATTGCAGGAGTATCTGAAGCTGTTCAAGCCCTAGTTAGAGATGGTGGCTTGCAAGAAATGGCCTTGGAATTGGGTGATGTTTTAGGCAAAGAGTTATTACCTATTGTAAAGACTTTAGCAAAACAAGTTAAAAAATTAGCTGACTTTTTCAGAGAACACAAGAGTGTTATGGCAGGGCTTATTAAACTCTTCATTGGCTTTATAGGATTACTTGTTGCCACTTTAATCATTGCATCCGTTGGTAAAGTAGTTGCAGCATTTACATCATTGCTTCTTAAATTAACCCTAGTACTAGGTGCTGGTAACAGTGGTGCAACTGGAGCTATGGTTGGAACACAAGTTGCAGCTAAAGGATTAAGATTTACATTACTAACTATTATTGCCGTTATAGCAGGAATTGTTATAGCTGTGTTTGCCGCAAAGAATCTCTTTGTACTATTCACAGATGAGATTGATAATTCTGATCAAGCAGCTGAGATTGCAGTCTCAGGTGGTATGCTTGCCTTAGGTCTTGCAATTGCTGGAATCGCTGGCAATATACCTGGATTGATTGTAGCCCTTGCAGCTGTAGCAGCAATCCTTGTTATAATGTGGGCAGACTCTGTTGGTGCAATGGATGAATTTAGTAAAAAATGGGATCAAGTTATACAGAAAATTGAAGATGAAGATCTAGAGGGACTTGATGCAATGCTTGTAGTGTTCCAAGCATTTGCAGCTAGTATGGAAGCCGCAGGTGTTGCTATGGGATTAGCTTTAGGTGAGGCAGCATCTAATTGGATCTTAGATATGCAAGATGCATTTGCCGCAACTGATTGGGGTGAATTATGGGAAGCTGTTGTAACAGGTAATCTTGAAAAAGCTATGGAGGTTGGTGAAAAGATCGCCACTGAATTAGTAGCTGGATTTCTGGGATTAATTATTGGCGGTGATGGTTTAACAGCATTAACAGGTAAAACATTAGATGAATTAGGTCAAAATGCTAATATAGTAACTAAAGCAGCTCTTATAGGTGCTGCAATTGGTGATGCCATTAGAGAGGCCTTTATAACTGCGGTTACAGAAAACTTAGGAAACACTCTTATTGATGCTATTACAAGTATACTACCACCAGGAATTGCACAACTTGTTGCCGGTGTATTAAAAGGTGCATCTCAAGCTTCTGAAAACACTGCACTTGCAAGAGGAGCTAATGAAGCCCCTGAGATAGAATCTAGATTCCCAGAAGGATCACCAGGCATTAATGTTGATGGTACAAACTTCCAACCAGCACCAGATAATGGTGAGGGAGTAGGTGAAATTATTCCAAGGGATACAATTGATGAGATGGTTAAAGGATTAGAAGAATTGAAAGGAGTGTGGGTTGACAGAACTATAAAATGGTCAAATGAATATCTAGGTCAAGCTGATGCTTTAACAAAGAAAACAACTGACTTGCACACTAGCTTTAAAATTCAGAAAGGTGCTTCAGATGCAAACACTATTCAAGTTGACTTTAACACTTTAAGAACTAAAATGTTATCAGCAGCTCAACAGCTGGAACAAACTGAAGTTACTAACTTAACATTAGAGACTGCTCGATTAACTAATTTCATAATTGATTCTCAAGAGGCATCTAGTAATGTTTCAGTAGCCTTGACTAAACTTGCATTAGAGGGAACTGAAGCTGCACGTAGATTAGCCACATTAGAGGTATCTAGAAAAGGTAATTTTTCAATATCAGGCAGAGGTACTAGTACATCCTTTGGTGAAATAGGTGATCTTCAACAAACTGTTAATAAATTATTAGCCCAAGCCCTTGGTGAAAAGATTGACTTAGCAGCACTTGCTAATGCTCAAGCAACCCAGAGTGTTAACGTGGGAGGCATCAATATTACAATTGAAGGCTCAGCATCTGAGGAAACCGCAGCTCAAATTGCCGCCGCTGTCTCCGAGGTGTTAAATAAAGAAATAGGTAATAAGGATACATTGCTTGCCTCAGGAGTAGTCTAAAATGCCCGATAGTGCTTGGTCTTTTGGTCCTATAACATTACCAATTGCCCCATCATCCATTAAGAGACGTGTTATGAGAAAACAAGAGGCAAAACAGATTCTGTTTGACTTTCCAATGCCAACAGATACTGGACCTGATTTATATGAACTTGAAATTACAGGATTAATTTGGCCATCTTTTAAAGCATTTGCTCTATGGGAGCTAACAAAGAACGCTGATGAACCATCTATTCAGATTACAGTTGATGAGGTAGCTGAACCAAACTTTGCTTTCTATAACGGACGATATGCAGTTAATAAATCCGAGATTGGAGCTGTAGCTGCCCAGTCAGTGACCGATTCAGGTTTTGTTGGTGGGGTAGGACCAGTTCACAGTTACACTATAACATTTGTACAATTTGGTGATCAAGGTGCTATATCTGATTCTGATGTAGTAGATCCAACATCTGATGAAGATGGTATAGGCACAGACATACCAGACGGTACCAATGATTCATTTGACTTTGATAGTTTTATTAATGTATTGGAGAAGATTTTCAGTATATAATGGCACATATCTCTCTCTCTCCCCCTAGTGGGGCTGGTACATTTTCACCACTTTCAAAATCATTTAATAGATTAACTAAAGATGGTAGTGTGCCAATCATTAACTTTTTAATAGGTTCACATTATAATGCGGCAATTGGTGCTGAGATGGCCTCTAATAGTACAGGTGATATTGGAGGAGATTCAGCCAATGTAACAGCAGGTAAATTAGAAATAGCTGCCTTTAGTAATGACACATTTGAAGTAACAAAGACCTCAACCTTTAACCCTTTCATGTACTTTTATCCGGGCCTTAAAATTGTAGGTCATATGGAATTACAAGATGCAACACTTGCATCAGGAGATGAAAAGGTAAGATATGAATTCCAAGATCTAGCAACTCTAGACGCTTTGCAAATTGATTTCGAAATCGGAGCAGCTAATCCACAAGTCATTTTTCGAGAAATAGTGGGGGGCGTTGCTACTGTATTATCTACAACAGCAATGTCATCTGCGTCAACGGAGATCAATTTTGAACTTGACTTCCTTGACGAAGGTATTACTAAATTCTATTTAAAAGATAAATCCGCTTCGGGAGCCAAGACACGGGTTTATATAGGATCTCTCTTGGCAAACATTGCTGAGTGTAAAGTATTCTTACAATTAGTAACAGATCAAACAACTACTAAGACCGTAAAGTCTGATTTTATATGGATCTTTTATCCTAAGATATTCTTAACTTATGATGTCGCTTTATCAACCAGATTAATTGGTCGTGTTCAAGTCTTTGATACTATAATAACATCTGATATAGATGAAACTAATTGGGAAGAAGTCTATTCATCTGATCATGAATTTACAGGTGATAGAATAGTTGAAAACGGTATTATTAGATTATGGTTTAGACCTACAACTCCTGGTATGCAAGTGTGGGGTTGGAGTGGAACAGCTTGGGCCTTAACTGGGGAGGTTATTCCAAAATCAACTCAAGGTGATCTTGCAACAACATTACACGATATAATATTTACCAGATTTAATAATTCTCAAGTTGTAATGAATGTAAAGTATGGTATATTAGAACATGAAATTAATATTAGACGAGGTACACCATATGTTCGAGTTGCTGCAACATCAAAAGAATTTAGAATTAATACAGTTAAAGAAAGAGTTGCTTTATCTACAGGAACTACAGCAACCCAGATACAAGATTTTAATCAACTTAAAACTGATGACACCAATAGGGGAAATCCACTCAATCTATCTCCAACGGTTAATCCTTTTACATTTACTAATGATTCAGATGTAGATACTGGAATTTTATTATTAGATGATAATTGGATGGCTTGGTATGATACTTTAACTGCAAATGATACACTAGGTTACATAGGCTTTGTTGAAAGACCAATTGGTAGTGTGATTACAGCTACTAGTTCTACTGTTTTAGATAATATCACTTGGTCTTTTACTAATCTAGCTGTCGTGTGTGTTGGTGTAATATCAGGTGCAACTAATACAAATGTTGGGGGAATTTTAACAATACTAGCAGTCGGGGATGATGATACTTATGTAAAGTATCGTGCCAATGAAGGTATATTTGCATTCAATCAACGTATGGCTTTGAGGAGAAAAAGATGAGCGATTATCCTCTTCCCAAAGTTTGCCCATGTGATTGTGGATGTGTTAGAGTTATTAACTTAAATCGTGATATATGTGGTAGGTGTGAACAACATTGACTATAGGAATTAGTTTAGCAGGTGGACAACTTAATTCAGCTCCTAAAGGTTCATTAGGTGGACAAAGATCAGATACTCTTGTTATTGATAATACTTCACAAAATTTATTTGATGATGTTTCAAGATCAGAAGGTCTCGTTGGTAAAACAGAATATAGGGCTGCTTATATTTATAATCCAGATGCAACAACATATACAGGTGTTACTTTAGAATTATCAACTAATCCAGCGCTATCTCAAGTATCAATTGGACTTGATCCTAGTGGTAAAGGTGATGGTCGAACTACTGGTATTGCACCCACTATTGCAACTGAAGATGTAACTCCAACGGGTGTAACATTTTTTGGTGAAGAGAATGCTGATGATGGTGCATGGGATACAGTTAGAATTCCAATAGGAATGTTAAGACAGGGAGAAGGTGTACCTTTCTGGTTAAAGAGAAAAACAGAACAAGGAGCTTCACAAACTATTACATTTAACTTATTAATTAATCATGATGCTACTGCACTACCTGGTGAAACCGTTGATGATGGTGGGGCTTTTGGTGAATTGCTTAAGGTTTCCATCTTAGCATCTCCATTTCTTATAGGAACTGCACGCATAGGACTTAGTGAAATTGGAACATCTTAATAGGCTAGATTATATACTTATGCGTCAACGATCTATTATAGATCAGATGATTCATATTGAAGATTGTCTAAAACATAATAAAATGATCAATGTTATTAATATTCCTAATGGCTGGACGCCCTATAATTTAATTAAACATTATATTGAACTATATAATATCTTAGATGAAGCAAAAAAGCATCCTGAGCCTATATTAAAAGATTGGCTTGGAAATGCAAAAAAACGGTCCTTTTCGGATTTTACAACTTCAAAAGAAATTGAAATATTAGAGGAAATAACACAATGACTAAAATACTATCAGATCTTAAATCAGACGTTATTAATAAAAAAGGTCGTAGGGTTGCAATTAAATGGACAACTGATAATGATATTGTTAATGGGCTTCTAAAGACTCCTCGTATATATCAACAACAATTTGAATTAAATACTACAATTGATATGATAATTGCAATATTTAAGGATGAGGCTGTCCCGTTAGTTCAAAACGCAGAGAAAGAAATAAACAAGAGTATGACTGGTCAAACATTTGAGGTAGAAGTATGATGGCTTTGCTTAAATGGACTGACGGTGATACTATTACAGAAAGATCTGCAAACAACAAGGGAATTAGAAAAGGTACCGAGGCTGAAATTGCAGGAATATCAGCTGTAGATAATGAGGTTGGCGATATTACATATAATAGCACAGTTGGATTTCTCCAAGTTCAAATTGGAGGTGGAGCTACAGATACGAGAGGAAATCTTAATGTATTAATTGGGGCTGATTCTACAATAGTTACAGGAACTACAACTTCACCGGTTCAAGTTAAAGATATTGATTTTATTAAAAGCGCCGAAGGATATACAGGTAATACAATTACAATTGTTGCCATGCTAAAGGCTTCAGCAAACACAGCACACCTCCGTGTAGGGCATGATCTTACAGGTTCAGGTGACTTGGATTTATCTACAGCTTCAACATCATATGTAAAAGTAACAGGTACCATTGATGCAACAGGATGGTCTAATAATGCAGTTCATACAATAGAATTCTTTTTAGAAAATACAACTTCTGGTACCGCGACCATGCAACAGTTGGAGGTATGGGGAATATGAAGTGGAAATTTATTAAATCGGGTAATGCACAGGAAGACGAAGTTGGTAATGTCTTACAAATAGGCGGTGGTGTAGTACCTAAAGCATGTCAAAAATGTAAAAAGAAATTTGAAACTAAAGTAGTTAAACAAGAAATTAAACAAGATGTATCTGCATACAAATGTGATAAATGTAATTTTATAGGCACTACAGGTGATCAAGCCTTTGGTCATACTCTAGATCAACCTACCCATAAAATTTCAAGAACAACAAAACCAAGAATTGTTGGTTACAATAGTATTCTCAAAGGAAGACTGTCATATGTTACCAAGATAGAAGATGATGTAATTATTTTGTGTGGTGACTGTAATTAGTATCTCGAAGTTTTAGACAAGCTCGTGTACCTTCATCTTTAGTATTATTACATGATGGTAACGCAGGAGATTTACCAGGAGAATTTATAGACGAAAGTAGTCTGTTTGCTAAATATCCAAAAAATATTCCCAACTTATGTACTAATCCAGGTACTAGTCTTGGTGCAAATACCCACTGTGAACCTACTGCAGTAGCTGGTCATACTCACGCTGCTGGATCTCCTACACCAGGACATACTCACACCATTAATACTGGTGGATCAAGTACTCCCGCTGGGGCATTTACAGGTTGTCCAGGGCTCAGTGGCTTTTCGAGTACAGCCCATACCCACAATCAAACTTCTGGATCAACTACATTCACAGTAAGTACAGCATGTAGTACTGGTGCACACACTCACGATACACAAAATATTGAACCATCTAATATTACAATTAGACATATCATAAAGAACAGCACTACAATTAGTATGAGATTGAATCATATCCCAACAGGTGTTAGTGCTTATACTAATTTAGCCATCTCTGCTATACCAATTACTTATTCTCTTAATTCAAATTATATATCCAATGAAATTATTAAAGGAGTTCCAGATGCATGCACTAATCCTCAAGTTACCGGTGGGGCTGCTACACATCAACACAGTTCTAATGGTAATCACACTCACACTGCCACAGGTTCATCCCATTCTCATAGTGTGGGATGTTTTGGACCCGCATCAAATACTAGTGTGTGGAGATATAATCCTGCCACAATGCCTATCACCGGTGGTCACGCACACGGAGCTGGGTCTGGTGCTGTTAGCGGTACCACTATTGGCGGATTAACATGTAGTACTGGTGCACATCAACATGCTAATTCTTGCAATTTACCACAATATCACGAGTTAGCTGTTATTAAAAAAACCAGTGTTAGTTTGCATAATCCTGGAGTCTCACCAGGGTTAATTGGTTTATGGACAGGTGTTAATTCTTCTGTTCCGGCAGGATTTAGAATTGCCGATGGAAATTGTAATACTCCTAATCTATTGGATAGATATATCAGAACAATACCTAATGCTTGTACAAACCCAGGCACACAAGGTGGTGCTGCAACTCACACACATACAGCTACAACTCACACACATACGGGGTCTAGTAGTCACACCCATACAACTTCTGGTAGTACTGCTGCTGGTGGTTCAGGTGGAAATGGTTCTAGTGGAGGTGGTGGCTCATGGAGACCACACAGTCACGCATTAACTTCACCAACACCCAGTGCTTCAGCATCATATACAACGGGAACAGGAGGTAGCCATGATCACGGGAGTACAACAAATGACCCTGTAAGTCTAACAGTATCATATATACAAAAATTATGAGTGTATTAGACAAAATAATTATAATTGTCGTAATGGATACCTCATAGGGTCAAACCTATTAAATATGGAACTAGAATTACAATTAATGGACATATAAGAATTTGAAAACTTTTAACTATTACGATTCACCAGAACCTCACATCATTATTGATAATTTTTTATCCCCAAAGTTGGCTCAAGCTTGTTTGGAAGAATGTTCTAGATTAGAAACATTTTACGTACCTGCTAAAACACGAGGTGTTGCACATGCTCAAGATGGCTGTGATGCTTGTCTAAAAGAAATAGAATATGACAAACAAAAAATCAGACAGAATGATGTCGTATATTTAGATACATTATACGAAAATAAAAGAGAAAAATCAGTGATATTAAAGGCACTTCATGATGAAGTACTACATCCTATGTTCCTAAAATCAATTACGAACAAAGGCTTCTTTCATATATTAAATTCTACTAACTACTCGGAGACTATTCTTTCACGTTACGGAATGTGTGATTTCTATGGATATCATACAGATCGATCACTGGGTACCAACAGTAGACTGGTAACTTTGTGTTATTATTTAAACAATGAACCTGAACAATTCGAAGGAGGTGAATTAATATTGGCAGGAAATAATTTATCTGATACACTCAAAATTCAACCTAAACATAATAGAGCAGTTATATTTCAATCTGATACAACATGGCATGCTGTTGAAACGGTAAAGTTGTTGGGCAATAAGTTTGAGGATGGGCGATTTAGTATTAACTTTTGGTTATCTATCAATGAAGGATCGTATAAATATCAATGAATCTTGGATTTCTTGTAGTCCGAGGATTATATGATGTTAATAATCATACCAAAGACATTCCAAATTTATTAGAATATTTTAGAGAATTAACTGGGAAAGATGATAGACTAACTCCTGGTGCTCCGGCATTTTACAACAATATAGAACTTAATAAAACACATATTAGGCTATTACCAAAAATTGAAAAACTTACCGATTATAAATTATATCCAACATACAATTATTCTAGAAAATATAATGCCATATCCATGTTAGCACCACATAAAGATAGACCAGCCTGTGAAGTGTCCGTCACTATGAATTTGGGGTATGATGGAGATTATTCTTGGCCAATATGGATTACAGGAAGTGATGATAAGGATTACGAAGTTATTTTAGAACCTGGTGACGGATTAATTTACATGGGATGTGAATTAACCCACTGGAGACAGGAAGCTGATAAAAGAGTCAAGTATCAAGCCCAAGGCTTTTTTCATTATGTCAACCAAGATGGCCCGTATGCCGATTGTATTTTTGACAATATCAAATCATAAGGTAAAGTTGTTTAGATCACAAGTCTTTAAGTACAGAGGTTGTAGTAATAGAAAAAGTATGACATTATTTAAACCTATAAAATCTAATGAACATATTATAGAGATTAAAACAGAAACTGGGCACATAATAAAGTTCAAGATTATTCCGAAGGTATTTATTGATATTGAGAATGATAAAGAGCCATTTTACTTTGTAAACTTTGATAATGATTATCAAGGTGTAGAAACTCCCAAAGGCTCGATGTCTCTTAAGGAGATTGCAAAGAAATATAAAAATACAAATTTATTAACTTCTGAAATGGTTTATGATCACATACAGATTGGATTTATTTACGCCGAAGGCGATCCTAATAATCATAAATGGATGTTGAATTTCATGGATGTAAATAATAAACATCTTTTCAACTATATTGCAGATAATGTCAAAGTCAACTGTCCGTTTAGTACAATGTCTTGGGAAGATGGTGTGTGGCATGGTAGATTTGTTGTAGCCAAGAAGGATATTGAGATATTGGATGAGGTAAAGCCTGGTGAATTTGTACTTACTGGCAAGGGGGATATAGGAAATCAGATAGTACAATCAATTAAAGAAGATTTTGATCATATTTCACTTCGTTACAATATTCATGAAAATACTTGGTATTGTACGTACATGAAAGATAATAAAGAAATAGGTTCTATCCCCTGCAAGAATATTATATGTGATGTTCCATTTGAAGGCAATGTGGACAGATCACCTAGCAAGCCTAAAGTCACAGCTATTATTAAAAAAGAGGATATATCTGGTATATCAATTGCATTGAATGCATTAATAATTAAAAAGAAATGACTAATTGGAAATGGAAAGAGCATTTTACAAAGAATGTTATCAAAGTAGGCTTTCATATTATATTTGAAGCCTCAGTTCTAGCTGCCTGGTATATTGCTCTTGAAGGGGATCCCGTGTTTTGGCCTATTGGAATTGCTTCATCATATATAATACACGTACTGGTATTTACTAAAATAGACCTTTTACATGAGTATCATCATCATCATAATGGTAAGAAGGGCCATTCAGATCATAAAGCTGGTAAGCCTTAGTTAATTATTATGAATATTACTGACAATTTTAGAATATCTAAATCTCATTGGTATGGTAAATTACCTAGACGTGTTCAAACTTTCATAGTATCAGCTGGTATTAAATTAGGGCTCATTCATAGATATGGAAAATTACAAGTTATAATTACTCATCCAGATGGGTCAAAATCTAAACAAATTGGTTATAATATTTTAACTGATGTGGGACTTAAACATATGGGTGATATTTTAGTTGGAGCAGAAGTAACTAATTTAGATATTGGTTTCATTGAACCAGGTTCAGGTACTACTACACCAGTCATTGGTGATACTGATACTGAAACCCCTTTAACCACAGCTGATCGTATACCTGCAACATCTCAAACTAGATCATCTTCATCACCATTTCATATAACAATTGATGGTTTTATTAGTTCAACAAAATATACTAGACCTCAAACTATTAACGAATTAGCTATATTCTTTACCCCAGATGTGACAGGTGATTTATTTGCACGAGGTGTTTTAGCAGCTGGGATAGTTCTTAATTCCGGTGATGCAGCTCTAATATCTTATGCGTTTATTTGGCGATGACCACAATTACAACTATTATTAAATTTGATCAAATTGGAGCCTCAGACACTAGAGAACGGCCAGTCTTTAGTTATGAGTTCCCTGTGCAATTATATATGATAGTGAGCGATTAGAGTTATGTCCAGTGAAGATAGATTTGAAGAAGAAGACTTAGCCGTTACAGGTTTCGTAGATAAAGAAGAACTTCCTAAAGTCATTAGTTATAACAAATCAGAGGTTAGCCAATCGGGGTATTGTAATAAGTGTCACACACGATATACTAATGCACCTGTAATTGACGGTAACGTCATATGTCCTAACTGTAATATTTGACACAAATAACTACAATTATAAAATTCAATGCAGCTGATACAGCTGGAGTGGTTGGGCAACAGCCATTCAAAGCGAAAGCTAAATTTGATAAAACATCTAATTGGATTTTAAAAGATAAACTTAATCAAATTAAAACATTTCAAACAACTATTCCTAATGATGAATTTGCACAGGCAAACATCCAAATAGAGCGATCAATATTCTTACCATTTCTAACTCCTTTCTATGGTGTGATTTGTGGCAGGGCAGAAACGCCTAGTCTGATGATTGTCGATGTATGTGAGAAAGCATTTCACTTAACTCGCAAAGTCTTTACTAATGATGGTGAAAAGAAATTAAACTATACTGATGATAAATGGATGGACCCTTTATGGTTACACAGGAGAAAGTGTTTAGTGTTAAAAACCAAAGTGGCCGACGAAATAAAAGATTTCCCATTACTAATTAATATACCCTCAAACACAAGTTTCGCAAACAATGCACAAGCTGATGGCGATGACTTTGTCATCACTCAGAAGGATGGAGTAACAATTATTCCGCATGAAATTGAAAAGTACGATACAACCACGGGTGAATTAGTCATATGGGCTAAGGTACCTAAAGTGTCTGACACCTCAAACTTTCAATTCTATATCTACTATGATAATGCAGCAGCATCAAATCAACAAGATATAGTTAATGTTTGGAAGAATTGTTATACAGTGGACAGTGCTACTACCTTGACTACTTTTGGGTACAACATGGTACAGCACCTTCACTCCTCCTCTTTAGATTCTACTGAAAATAATAACGATGGTACTGATACTTCTATAAGTTATGTAACAGGTAAGATAGCTGATGCTGCCTCCTTTGATGCCCTTAATTCTAAAATAGACTGTGCTAGTGGTGCAACAATTGATGATCTATATGCCGCTAACGGTTGGTTAACTATGTGGATTGACTTGACATCTGATGGTGAAGGTAGTGTTGGTGAGATTATTGGTAAAGGATCATGGCGTGTTATTGCCCAAGATCAAGACACTGCCGGTAATGTAAGACTTAGATTTGAAAATGAATGGGATGCAGCCGCTACTACTGCCCAATGGGATACAGCAGTTGACATACCAATACTCGCACCTTTTCGATTAGATATTGAATATGATGATTCATCTGCGGCAAATAACCCTACCATTTACATCAACGGTGTAGCAAGAACTGTTGATTTAACCACTTTAACTGAGACAACAGCACCTGGCACTACAGCAGATTCAGATGCTGGTAACAATCTAATCATTGGTAACAACACTGGTCAGACTGCCACCACTGATGGTGAATTAGAAGAAATTAGATTTATGAAAGTCCCACCAGCTGATATTATCCACATTATTAAAACCCAATATGCCATGGAGAATGCAAACAGTGATGTTATCTTCTTAACTGATCATGAGGAATATAAAAAAGCTGCAAACCTTATTGCCGGTGATATTATAGCCTCAGCAAACGCTGACACTACTATGCCCCAAGTATGGTCATTAGATGTAGATTTTCCAACTGATGTTGTCACTGCAGCCTTCCCTTATAAGAATCACTTTGATGCTCTCCATGTTTTAGGCGAGATCTTAGGCAAAGATGTATGGTTTGATAATAGATCTTTCATAGTTTATATGGGTACAAAAGGAAAAGTAGTAACTGAACCACTTGATATCACTATCACATCCACTCCTGAAATTTCAGTTGATAACTTTAGTAATGAAATTAATATTATTGGTAAGAGAGATGGTGATTCAGGTATTCAAATTACTGATAATGTTTCATCACTCACCACATTAAGATTTGATTATGAAAAAACTGTTGCCAACAATCAACTAACTGATGTAACCCAACTAACTGCTGTTGCAACTACTCTGTTAAATGAATTTAATAAACTAACTCCAACCATTAAAGGCGAGGTTCCTTTAACGCAATTTAATCGTTCTAATCTACAAACGGGAGACACATTCCCCATATACCAACCTGATAAACAAATTCAAGGTAATTTTCGAATAATGGAGATAAATGCATCTCCCTCAAGTGTTAAATTGAGTTTAGAATCTACTGATACAGGGATCGTAAGATTAAGATCTGTATCGCTAACAGGCGTGATTGAAGCAATCTTGAGAAAGATTCAAAATCAATCAATTGAAAGTTAAAGGAGAGAACAAAAATGGTTTTTGAAAACATGACAACAACACTAATACTGGCCGGTATTGCAGGTTTAACTGTCTCAGGCTTAACAGCACTCGGTAATGAGAGCAAAGCTTGGGTATGGAGAAAATTTGCATATTCACTAGGAATAGCAACACTCGCAGCATTAGTAGTCATCGAAGGACTAAATGTGGAACTCACAGACGCAAATGCAATTACTGTATTCGTATCAGTAATAGGTACAAGCTTCTTGGGTAACAAATTAGTAACCTTAGCTGGCCAATTAAAAAGCGAATAACTTTTTAATCATAGAGTCGAAGGACTATAATCTTAATTTTTTAATTTTCCACAATGAATACAATAACATGATCCATTAGGTTGGTAATAGTGATTAGCACACTCTTTCATAATACTTTATAAATTTACCCTTATAAAAATGGTATACACAAGTTGTTTATTTTCTTAGTCTTAAAAAGTAGATCAATGGGATCCACACATCGCAATATGTACATATCCACTTATCTTTAAAGCCTAAGGTCAAATGGCCCCGTGGCTCATATTCAATCATTTTCTTCTCTTAGGAATGAGCGTATCATTCTCTGAATTGTATTTTAAATATCCTAAAGCCAGCAAATTGTTCAATATTGACCGACTTTCATCATAATCCATAGACAAATCAAGCAACTTATCCATTAATTCCTTCTTACCGATACTTTGTAGGTCTTTAACTATGTTCCAAACCATAGATGACACTGCACCTTTCTTAATTTGCTTTCTATTGTCATGTTCGATCTCTATTATGCGTTCTAACTCAGGATCTAGTCTGACTTCGATGTCCCCATTCAAAGATACCTCTTTCATAGCCCAATACCCGATGGCTAATCTCTCATACAAGGCTTCTTCATAGTGGATAATCTTCTTTTTATCCATTAATTCATAAAATTCGTCCTTAAATTTGATACCAGTTACGTTTTGTCTGATCAAAGCAAACCTTTGATCTAATATATCGTGTAAAATCTTACTACTTTGCGCAGACTTTGTAATACCCTTAGCAGCTCTGCGTCTTTGTGACATTAATTTAAAGTCATCCCACTTTGGATACTTGGTTACAAAGATAAACCTCCTTGCTAACCCTGATGATAGGTCAAATCTAGCTGGTTGTGTTCCAGCCCACCATGTCATGTTACTAGTATATTTTAAATCTCCATTTCTTAATCTCTTATTGACTATACCCGAATCAAGCATAGTAAGTAAAGCAGTATCAAGACCAGCATTGTACTCTTGAACCATAGAATTAGTAATTGCTGCAAATTCTTCCATGCCAACAATAGCATTAGAACCCTCACCGCCAGCCAAGCCATACATCTTACGAGGAGGTTGGCCAGGTGTCGCAGGGTCAATAGAACCAATTAAACCAGCCTCAGTCATTGAACCTTCAAAGAAGGCAGGAAATGAGGTTACACCTTTTAAAATTGAATAGTCTTCATGTTCTAAGAATTGTTTAACATAATAAGACTTTCCAAATCCTGGAGGAGCAACGTAGAGTATATGCTGTCTAAGATTGGCAGGCAATCCTCCTTCAGTATAGATTCTCTTGGTCTGATTAACAATGTTGAGCATATGAGTTGCCATGCTTGAGATGTAGAATGGTCCAATTGTTCTTGCGTCAGCAACGTGTCTTTTTTCGAGTTCAAGTATTATTTCCTTATATACGTCTGGCAACCTGTACCTCTGTAGTTTTAATTGTTAAAACTTTTCCATTATCAAACATTAATCGTAATCCAACCAAGTCTTTGGTTTCTTGATCTCTTACATAAAATACGCTTTCTAGTTTTGCATCAATAAATTCACCAAGATTAGGTAACTGTTTCTTATCATAATGACAGTGGCACTCATGTGCAATAGATTTAAAATGTAAATCTTGACAATCTAAACAATCAACTGCTGGGCCTTTGCATGTGTCGACGCCTTTCACAGTGTCTTTGGAGGAGGGATTCGGTTTCATATATTAATTCACATTCTAAACATAAATAAGACTTGGGAATCACCTTAGCTTCTTTCTTAACATGATTCTTCCATCTTCCTTCTAATCGTTTTATTTCATTAAACTTTATCTCACTGTCTGTAAGATATGAAGTTAACCTTCTGCATTTACCATTAGGACACTTGTCGGGCAGTCCTTGATGTTTTAAAATAGTATCTGAATTAGCTTTAGTACCACAATATCTACAAGCTGGAATCTTAGAGTTCCAATCCGAAGTTGCCTGCAAGATTGTAGAATTTCTTATACTCGCTGAGGTAGATTCTTCCATTATTTGTAATCACATAATTGTTTTGTATTTTTACCAACAACCCTGATTCAATTAATTTTGTTACAAATCCCTTGAACCTGGGATGTGGTAGATTAACGGATCGAAGTATAGTGCTAGTAGGGACAGACTCTTGCGAGATCTCTAATATTTCACCCATTATTTGCGTGCTATTTCGATTCATTGTTAATTAATAATTTCCTTGATTTTTGACTTACCCGGATCCTCTGCATATCATACCCCTGTTTATAAAACTCAGGATGGTCACGTCGAGCACAGGTATTACACTGTTGCCATTCTAACCAACATTTAAAATTTCTAGGTTTACCCCTTGTCGGGCAAGTTAAACATTTCACTAGTCTACGCACCCACAACCACCGCATTCACAAACAATTTTTTCACTTGTGATAAATGGTCTCAATATGTAACCTCGTCCTTTGCAGGTTGTGCAATTTTTCATTATTCTGATACCTTCCTTAACTTGGCAATTCTAGTTCTACCCATTCCTTTAACTTTGAGTAATTCCTCATCTGTTGCATTTATAATTCCCTTAATACAACCAAAATTAGTTAGTAATCTCTTACCAGTTTCACCACTTACACCGCACATCATTCGTACGATGTCCAATGATGGAGCGTCTGTTTTAAATCGTTTGAGTTTCCTATCAGGCATTTGATCAATCTTACCTTCAGCGATCTTTTGTAAGATCTTAGTCGTAATCTTAATTCCTGCAGCGTGCGGATTGTCTTGTGCTGACTGAATCCATATAACAGCTCTAAGTCCGAACTTGACAACACAACTTGCGATTGCACCCTCGACATGCTCCTGGCTAAAGTGTTTGAATTTAGCAAAGCGCTTGTAGTCAGAGAATGATCCAGTGATAACAAGGATAGGAACTTTATGCTCACTGAGTCTACGGAGTTGTTCTTCAAGTCTTCCACTCATTAAAGATCCTATAAAGTCCGTCATTTGTTTTCTTTCCACTGTGATCTCTCCTTCAGGGACTCTAATCATATAATCACCAGTAGGCAAAGCCTCTTTAGTATATGCAATACCTGCTTTATCTAATACATCAGTAGCATTACTCTTTTCTCGACTGTCTACTATCAGTTCATATTCTTTTTTCATTATTTAACTTCCACTTTGGCAACTGATGATATGTAAATTCTTAATTTACAGGCTTGGCAATACCATATGTTACTTAGAGGTGTCTCATTGAAACAACCTTGTCTACAACCAGGGCAATATTTTATATTCATAAATCTTCATCCATTTTAATTAAACCATACTTCTTTAATAGATAGTACTTCTTCTCCATAAAGGCTCTTCGCCCAAACCCTCTACTCTTGAGAGTCGCTAGGTCCTTCATAAGTGATTGGATCTTTAACTTGTGCTCCATCAAATCCCATTTTCCTATACTTACAACTTGGACATTTGCCACAAGCTTTCTCTCCACCTCTATAACAACTCCATGTTAATTCCCAAGGTACTTGTAGTTTTTCACCAAGTCTTACTACATCAGTCTTTGTTAATAATGCAATTGGTGCTTGAATAGATAGTGAACCATGTATTCTTAATACATCATTCATCTCATCAATGTATTCAGGTCTACAATCTGGATAGCCAGAATAGTCTATTACATTTGCACCATATACAATTTGTTCATATCCCCAACTCTCTGCATAACCTGCAGCAATTGATAACATGATTGTATTCCTGAAAGGTACATATGTATTAGGAACTTCACCTTCTACATGGTTTTCAGGTATCTCTAAGGTTGAATTTTTCCCGAGAGCCGTATTGAAATGATCAGCGAGATTATTAAGATCAATAACAGTACACCCGACGTCGAACCTGTTAGCAATCTCCTGAGCTTGGAGTGTTTCATTATTGTGTTTTTGTCCATAATCGAAAGTAATAGCATGCATTGACTTTGGTTTCATATACTTAACCAATGCCAAACAAGTAGCGGAATCCATTCCCCCTGATAATATAACTAAAGTATTTTTACAACCAACTTCTAGTAAAGTATTTGCTGATCTCCACACTGACTCAACATTCTTGCCCCACATTTCCATATTAATATACCTTCATATTAGCTTGAGCATCACAGGATAAACACATTTTACCAGCAAAGTTTTGTGGACAAGTTAACACTGAACAGGTTTCACATTTCTTCATATGTTCTACAAAGCAGGGTTCACAGGCTTCAATTGAACACCCATCACAATCTTCTACACAATATGAGCAAATATTGCTCTCGCATTTTTCACATTGAGTTATATGTTCACAATTTTTCTTCATAATTATAATTCCTTATATGGTATTTAAGTATTGATTCCACGTATAGCTTCAAGGAACTCTCCTCTAGGATCCTTACCTGGCGGTGGATTTCTAAAGTATCCTTTTAAAGCTGATGTAGTAGTCTTTGCATTTGGTTGTTTGACACCTCGCATTCTCATACAATTATGTACACCCGATACCCAAACCATAACACCTTTAGTCTTTAAACCTTCCTCAATTGCTAGTGCAATGTTTTCAGTAAAGTCTTCTTGAATAAATGGATATCTACTAAAGTTTTGGATCACTCTTGGTATCTTTGACAAGCCACATACTTCAGTACCTGGTAAGTAACCAACCCAGACATCATATTCAATTGGTAGTAAATGATGTGGACATAATGAAAATGATTTAGTTGGTCCTACTACAACCATGTTAGTATTGTTAGTTGGGAATCTTTTACTTAAATCTTCAATTGATTTAGATTTACATTCATCTTTAGTTAATGATTGATAACCAGATAACCACTTTGTAACTCTAGCTGGTGTTTCATCAAAATTAGGATCCTTATCCCAGCCCATAGCATGCATTAGTTCTAATAAATTTACTGTAACAGAATCTTTATTCATTATATTGCCCTCATCTTAAAACCTAATACTTCTGCATCATCCATAAATTTATCATGTAATGCTTTGTCAGCTTTCTTATATGCTGCCCAAGGTTTCTTTTTTTGTTCCATATAAATAACATCACCTTGTGACTTTCTAACTCTTAATAACACATCATGTTGTTCAATATAACCAGATAATAAGATATTACTTTCTCGTTTATATTTGTCTACGAGCTTAGTACCTAGATCTCTTTCTTCTGTGGTACTTTGTTCATTTTTAATTTCAACTGGCATTAGGTAATCCTCTTGGTGCTATCAAGTAACATTGAATACCATTATCGATGATTAAAGGATATGGCTTCTTTGGTATATACAACCCAACGTCTTTCAGACTATTACCATTCATAGCTTTCATTGCAAGTAGTCCTTGTAGAACAAACTCTGCATTATAAGTAAATTCATCTGTAAAGTTTTTAGCTGCCTCATCATTAAGGTTCTCCGATGGGGTAATACCATAAGATCTGTTCTCATTCATTACTAATTGAGTAACATCTTTAACTAGTCTATTAGATTCCATCATGAACCTCCAAAACTAAGACATTATCAGCTTCAACCCAAGTAAGTTTATCAGATATACGAGCATTCCTAACAACACCAGTGATGTTAAACTTGTCCATAATCTCTCTTAATGACATTGTAAACACTGTGAGGGCTTCACTAGATACCATTCATTTCTCCAGGCCAATAGATCTTGTGCATCTGTGGTAGTACTCTTAAATTCTCATACCCATTACCCATAAATCGTTCTGCAAATTGTCCATATGATGGCCAAGTCTTTGGTTGTTGAAATGCCTCTAAGAATCCTTTAGTATTCTTTATAGTTTGTGCTTTAGCTAGCTCAGTTTTAACTTCAGGTTCACTCCAATACATTGGCTGTATTGTAATGTCTTTCTTATAATGAGCCAATTCATCAATCTTTTGTTCGGCAAATTTAATATCTGCTTCATCATAATTAACGACCATCTTGAACTCTACCTTGTCTTGTAAATCCATATGTTCCATACATAATTTAATGAAATGATTATCAGCTGCATTTGACTTTGCATAAGCACTAGGTGGCTTAATATCAATTGTTATATGATCAAAGCACATAAGTGTCTTTTCATCATATACAGATCCTGATGTAATTAGATGCCAAATTCTTGGGATGTGTCTATACTCTGCAGCATAATCAATTAATGATTTAATCTCTGCAAAGTGTTCCATTGGTTCACCACCAGTAATCCAAATACGTTTAGTCTGTGTAAAGTTCAAGTCTAGATAATCCATCAAGGATTCATTAGTAAAGGTATTAGGTGTTCTCTTTTGAGGCCATGTTCCCATAGCATCACACCATTTACAACCAACATTACATCCTTGAAATCTTACAAAGACACAAGGTTTTCCTATATGTTCTGCCTCACCATTAATAGTACGATAAGGTTTCTCAAATAAATGCATATCCATTTTAATCTCTAACCTCTAAATATTTTTCAGCTAATTTCAAAATACAACCATCACAATAAAAACCATGACCACCTAAAGGATTCATAGGATCTAATGACGATGTATAACCACATTCAAAACATTTCATAATTATAATTTGTTATTACTAAGTATTAAATTAATGGAACTATCTTCTTCCGTAACCTGTCTTTCCATCTGCCGCTGCATATTTAGAATGACCCTTTCTAATTCCTGGGCCAAGTCCATTAATGATTTGCTTTGAGATACGATGTTCTCCTCCACCATCTTGCATCATTTTTCTTCCCATACCATTACAATGTTGACAAGGTTTAAATCTAATTGAACCAATCTGATCTCTAAAACGCATTGAACCTGAACCATAACACTTTGTGCAATGGCCTGAAACCATACCCATTGTTATAACAGCTCGTCGTCAGATTGTAACATTACACCGTCATCCCAGACAGCGTATTTTCTAGTCTCATTTAAAAAGACCTGAACTCTAATTGGTCCAGCTCCGGCTTCATCTAAGGCTATAAACATTAATTTTTTAAAGTCATCAATAAGATCTTCTGTTATAATTGTCCCAAAGTCATAGTAAGCTGGTTGGATCAAGAATCCTTTTGCATCTTCCTCCTCTGGATTAATTACCGTGCCTGCATTTGAAATAATATCTAAAGCATATTTCTTGATATCTTTAAAGTCGATGATCTCTTGTGTTGCACATCTAAATTCAATTTTACAAAGAGGATTTGGGTCAAAGCCGTGCTGATGCGGGGTCAAGCAGGAATCATCATTGAGCCATTCTGCAGGAGGTACATTATGCGTAAATCTGCACATATGGGTAAATATTCGCCAAATCATTTAGGTTTTTTTCCTTTGTTCTTTTTCTTTTCTTTAGGTGTGTGTCCAGGCATAGTATTAGTTTCTTTTAAGGCCTTAAAATGTTGATAGACCGCATAACCTATGCGTGTATAGTTCAACAGGTCTGTAAAGTTATCTTCAATTGATTCATTACTTGGTGCCCTGCCGCTCATTAAAAGAGATTGTAATCTAAGGACTTTACGGTTAATATCATGTAACATATTCTCAATTGGTGCTAGTTGGTAATAGTCTAAAATATCTACTTTAAAACCCTCTGTACTGTTATAATCATGATCCTTTATACCAAAGACAATGTCATCAGCTTTCTCTGTGATTAACTTAATATAATATTCACTTTCACTATTCACAGTTCTTCTCATCCCATTTTTTAAAGTGTTCTAGATGCGCCAAGGTTAAACTTGTTAATACTTTGGCTATATCTCGTAAAGCTGCATCATTACGTTGCATAAATATATCAATATTGGTCACTCGTTTTCTAATCTCATCTAATGTATCAGCTTGTAATTGTCTATCAGCTTCAACTATTCTAGGATCATGAATCAACTATCATCATCCTCTTCTCTATAAGGAGTGTGATAATGTTCAACCTCAGTACACTCAGGACATAAATAATTATCAGGCTCAACATTTGGTACTTCATTCAAGTTTAAGTAAACAGTAATACCATTGTCCAGAGCATATTTTAATTCTCTATCAGCACCTTTACTATGTCCTAAGAAATATAAAGCTGAACATTGACTAAGCCATGAACTGTCTTGTTGCATCCATCTCTCAAAGGAGATATCGCGTTTTTGATGTTCTGAAATAAACTGTGACATATGATAACTATTATGTGGGGTATAAACTGCCCAACCCTTCTGCATTAATTTGTCTGTAATTAAGGCAGCTTTTTCCCAGTTACCTAGGGCAGCTTCATACGATAAAGTGTGACCGTTAAATAATGGTCCTGCTACATAAATTCGAGGCATAATTATTTATCATTCTCTTTCATTAATTTAATATGGGATTTATACACCTCTTCTAAAAACATTATATTCTGCACTTGTTGATCCACAGTTTGCAAATAAGCTATAAATGTTTGTTCAACAGTTAATTGACCTTCCTCAACTATTGTATCTGGTAATTCTTTTCTAGCTAATATAAGAGCGCCTTGACTGCCAAGTCTAACCTGTTCCTCTCTCTCTCTACGTAGGTGGTCTAGGACTCTTTGAGTTTCAGTTATATTTGCATTATCTTTAGTCATCAATATAAGGTTTATCTAAACAGTCTTCTGTATATGGGCACCAACCACATAATGGAGTAATCGTCCTAGGAAACAGAGTTTCTAACTTTTCTCTAAATGTACCAGTTGCAACTATCTTATTAACCATTTCAAGAACTGAATTATCAACTGCTCTTAATGTAATAGGACTAATCTTATTCACCCATTGTTTCTGTAATGTAGGGTTAATAACTTTCCAAGATTTAATCTTCAAGTCTGGGTAATGTTTACCCTCCTCAATTAACCTAGCATAGAAACCAATCTCTGCATTCATTTTAGTTGGAGCCCAAGACTTGGACATATCGTAAGACTTTCCTGTCTTATACTCTACAACTTGTAACTCTGTCTCACTAATTTGATCTATACGGTCAACGTGACCCTTTGTTAGTGCACCTTCAACTATGAGTTCACAAGCTAGAGGTTTAAAGTAATCTTTATTTTCTAAATCTTGATATCGTTGCCATTCAACCTTCGCAAACCAATCATAATAATAGTGAAGATTATCACCGAAAGGTAAAGCGGCCCGAAAACCATCCAAGGAGGTAGCATTGATATTATCAAAGAATAAATCAGCAGCGTTATGGAAATCAGTACCCCGCTGTAGAGCAGGATTACTGCTTTTACCCCCATATCCATCATATCGTTCATCATCATTATAAAAATACCAAAAGTTCCGTTGACAGTTCTTATACTGCATAAATGCTGTCTTACGTATCAATCGGGGTAATTGTGGAGTACTCAATTTCTATTCCTTCTGCCTCCAACTGTAATGGCTTGGCACAACTTGGACAGTAATTCCATAAGAACTCTTGTCCAATAATAACTTCAAATCCAATTTTGCACGCTTCGCATCCTTTACTTACTACTTCCATTTTGAATTAATCTTAATCGGTCCGCTTCTTTTAAAACATTACAGGCCATACACAGTAATTGATATTCTGTTATAATAATTGGATTTCTCTTCATTAATGCCCATAATTGACTATAATCTAATCGTTTCTTATCTGTTTCAGAAACAGAATCTATATGATCTATTTCTAAGAAATATTCATTATCAAACCCACATTGGTTGCAAACCCTGTCACCTAATAAGTCCCATATCTTGTATTTAAGTTTAGATCTATAATCTTTTAAATATCCTTTGCGATCTTGATAATCACAAGGAGGGCAGAGTGATTTATAATATTTTGTGGTAAATATAGCTACACAATTTCTACATTCCTTTATTACGTTTGACATGGTATATCCATAGTATTCCGACTTGAATAATTGACGGGATCTCTAACAAGTCTACCCCATATAATATGAAGTCCAACATAGGAGATTGTCTCGCTACTACACCTAATTCTAAGTAGGCATCAGCCGCCCAAAACATATGAGGAAGCTGCATAATATGCACTACAAATACGAAGGTTAGGCTGTATTTCATCCAATTTTTCTTAAACCAGTCTCTCAAAACCATTCATCCATTGTTTTCAAGCCTTCCATTTCTTTTCTCCAATTCTTACCCATAGCTTCGACAAGTGGTTCGAACTTCTTCTGTATAATTTTTTCAAACATAATTTCATAGTCAATAACACATCCCTTAGGTAATTCATGTTGGGCTTGGATGCAGATACAGTCAAGTGATTCATTGAGACCAGTACCCCGTAGATAGAGTAAGCTAGGTGCGGTTTCGAGGTCATATTGCAAATTCCAAAACTCTTTTCCATATCTTACTCCACGCTGCCAAGGATTTTCAATCTTAGGATGTTTCCCATGTATCTGACGAGGAATCCCTAATTCAATTGGGGAATACTCTTTGAACTTATCCTTTACTGTTTTTAAATATTTTAAAGCTTCATCAAAAGTACCACGTCTCATTATATCAAAGAACTCCAACATTGTCTTTTTAAGAATTGGACTTACATCAGATCGTCTAGTTTCAAATCCTCTAATGTACATATAATCAGTTTCTTGGCCTTCTGACCACGTCATATGTGCTACATACTTCTTCTTAACCGGTTCATACTTGCCTTTGCTAACTCGTCGACGTTTGAATATGCACCATTTAAAGAACTTCTCGAACTTGACTTTAATTGCGACATCGGTAACGCCCATTGCTTGTAATGTTGTATCCAAGTACTCTGCAATAAGAGCGCTAACTCTGTCACCATTTGCGAGTGCCCCCATTGAAACGAATACCGAATCAGTGTCACCGTATTCGACGGGAAAACCATTCTCTCCAAGATGTTTTTTAAGTCCGATAATAATCTTACGTCCGACTGCTGTAATAGCATTCGCGCAGTCAGGATCGAAAAGTCTGAATCCGGAAAATCCATTAACTCCATAAAAACTGGTGATAATGAATTTATCTGCTGTATCTTCTTCTTCAAGTGCCACATATTCAGGGCTATCGTGTCCGAACTGTTCCTCTGCGATATACTTTCTTGATCGAACATCTTCTCTTAGTTGCCTAAACTCCGAAATTGCCTGCGGCATAATGCCTTCCTGTATCTTAGGGTCAATGAAAGAATACTTATTTCCATCTTCATCTTCAATGTGGATAGTCCCATCTTTACTTTTTGTTTCCGGTGAGATATTAAAGCCCGCGATAATCGAAGGGTATAGTGCAGCTGCGTCAAAGACACCCATATTTCGATGTATACCAGGTTCAGGCATAAGTACCACTGCCCCTTTAACGTTTGCCTCAACATCATCTCTTCTACGTTTGGAAGGCAAGATTCTATTTCCTCTTCTGAGGAGGATGGCATGATCGATAATAGCCTCTTTTTTAACAGTCTTCTCTGGAGAGCAACCACTAAGTCTAGAAAGTGTAATGGCTTGTTCAATGAGACGTTCTTTGGAAATAATTCTTTGTTCAACTTCAATATCCTTTTTACAATAATCAATTACAGCTTGAGGATCCTTTGCCCATGATGTTTCAATTTGTGGACCCAAGTCTTCCCAAGCATCCCCTGTTTCTTTCTCGGCGATGGCGTGTAGGTTATAACTGCTAAGTTGTCCAGAAGGATTCTTTTTAGTTTTATATGCTTCCAATCCGTCAAATACAATTCGTCCGGCAATGTTGCAGTTAGTAAAGATTTGTCCGCCTGGGGAAGTCCAGTCTCGCATTCTTGCTCTACGCATGCTCGATAATCGATTAGGATCGATCCCGAGGTAGCTAAGTCTTGCGAACATCCAAGATACGTCAAATCCAATATTCCATCCCGTGATATAGTCGGGATCCTTTTCGTCCATAAGCTTGAGGATATCATCCCACATGCTTTTTTCGTCTTGGTCTTTAATACTGAATACATATTGTTTATCATCGTAATTGTCATGTAATACTACGCACACCGTTTCATACTCAGGTGTCTGCCAACTGGGCATAATGCTCTTAGGTGACTTAATTTCCACATCGAAGACCCAGATTCTTGGCTTGATGTGATCAACGTCTGCAACTGGTATGGGTTTTCCCATATCAGAGATTTCAAATCCATCTGTAATCTTAAGGTCAATACAACATCTGGTAGTCCATGGAATGTCGCTTTCATGAGCACCCTTTCCTTCAGCGAGTAGCTTGATATCGTAGGGACTGTAAGTGTATACTTTCCATAAAGCCTTGCCAAAGATACTGGTGTATCCAGGTTCAATTGATTTGACTTTAGATGCAAGGTCGGGACCGTAAACGGGCTCAACACTAGCGTAGAAATAACTTGGGAGTCCTTCAATATCAAAAGCTTGTTTTGATCCGTCCTCACCTCTTCCATAGAGTCTAAGTTTTGATTGTCCATATTTAGTATTAATTTGTTCTGCTGTTATTTTCCGGTATTTCATTATCATAATTTTCCCAAGGAAACTCAACCCAATCTGAGAATGGGATATTCTCACCATATAACACATTAGGCCATTTAGTACCATCTCGTTGGTAAAGTGTAGCTACACTGTAAGGATATTTATCTAAATGCATAAATTTACTTAAAGTTTTACCTGTATCATTAATATCATCTATAATTAAAACTGAATTGTAATTCTCCATACTATACTCCAGATTGCGTATTTCCACATTCTTCTGGATAGTATGAATGACTTTAATACCTAACCTGTTTGCAACAAGAGTTGCTGGGATAATGCCACCATTGGCTATTCCATAGACGGCATCATACATAGATGAGTCGAAATATTCACACAGTTCATCTACAGCATAATCTATATTTTTCCAAGTAAGTTTAATTACCAACCTCTATTCACCAAATCATCCTGGAATGATGCAACTTCTACTTGGAATGCATCAAGATCTAAAACTTTATCTGTATTATAATAATCTAATTGTGAATTAAACTTTTCACCATAGGCACTCTTTACCGGATACTTTGTATCAATTGATTGTAACTCCCAGTCACCATACTTGGGTTGTTCTAATTCATCCCAGTTCCAAAAACCTAAGAAGTGAACATTTTTAACTGGTTCATAAATTTGAGACATTAATTCATCTGTAAAGGATACTCTATTTGCCCAAGATCCTATATGTTTTGCAACAGCTAACACATCAAAGAACATTCCCATTTTATCAACCATGGAGTTGTAAGACTCTATAACTTCTTCTGCATTGTTACCTTGTGGAACAAACATTAACTCTGTATCAATATCTTCATTATACATTTCCATAAAGTCCATAGTCATCTTTTCACTTTGTATTGTATTCATATAGACATCAGGAATCACTGCATAATTTGGTTCTAACTCTTGTATGATCTTTAAATAATCTCGAGGAGGCATTGATGAACCAAACTCCCAAGCCCCATTGTCTAACATTAATGGTCTGCCTGACTTTTTAAGAAAATCAATTTGTTGTTTGTAATCAACGTTCTTTAAATATAAATGTGCTAATACGAAAGTAATATCACCCTGTGAGAGAGAGGTATACTTTACTGGATAATCAATTACTAATTCAGTCATGTTGAACTCCACCTCTACAAACTCCATAACAACGTCTTTTACAAGTACACGGATACTGACTACAATGTACACAAGTGTATGTTATCATGCATATTTCTCCTTGTCCATAGTATTCATCTGTTCATAAGGTTTAACTGGTAAATCTTTTCCACAATCATCACACACCATAAATTTTTCATCACAACAATCACAACCACACCAAGACACTCCTTTGTCACCACAATAGAAACAGAGTGGATCTGTCAACTATTGCGTTCCTCAGTCAATACCTCATACTCGGCAACTCTATCTTCCTTTATATCCACTACAAGGTCGACTTCTACCCAAGCGTTTGCGGCTCCATTAATAGAGTGACTTGAATTGTGTATTACTTTGTTAACCACTAATGCACTACATTGTGGACATATTAATGCTTTCATAATTTATATTCCATTGTTAAAGTATTAGTTATTATGGATTGATTCAAGTTCCATACTCCTTGTTACTAAACAATAACTCTCTAAATGCATCTTTCTCTCGTATCTCTGGAGGAGAATTATCTGTAATACCACCCCAACCATGATATGGTCTAACACCTTGAACTAGATACTCTGTATCTATTCCAAAATGACAAAGTTTTAACTTAGTAGGATCTGAGTAATTAATTATACATTCTAAATGACCTACCTCATGAATTAATATTTTAATATTAACTGCATAGATGTGATTCCCTCTTTGAAACCCACCAATATTACCTTCAGCACCATATAATGCTCGTATTTCATCAAGTGGTAAAATATCCCATTCATAGTCACAATCTTGAGATTCACCACTACCTAAACATAGAATAAAGAAAAAAAGAGTGGGAATCAATCTGATTGATTCTCCATTGCTCTGAGTTGTTTCATTAGTTGTGAAACTTTGTCTTCAAGAATTTGCTTTGCAATATCTTTAGCCATTGATTTTCCACCATCTTCTTTGTAGAGATTGACTTTGGCTTCAAGTTCTATTCCATAGTCTTTCAAATCTGGTACGTGTCCACCTGAGAGTTCAATCTTTGAATCTCTGATTTCACGACATTCTTTGAAAGTCATTTTGTATGAGTTTGTGTAATAACCCTCACAAATGTCTTCAACTATGTCATAACGGTTGTTTGACATGTCAATTCCAAAGTTGGATTCTTGACTTGTTCTTGCTTGGCTCCATTCTGGAACTGATGCTCTCAAGTTGTGGTAAAATGCTCCACTTGACATTCCACATCCTGCTTGAACTGATTCTTCAATAGACAAGTTATCTGAGTTTAGGTCACAGAATCCCGATTGGTAATCTTGTGATGATAATACTCCACCTTGCATATTGTTCAAGACAAGCTGTGCTTTACACTCTTGTCCATGTGTTAGAATTTCCTTGAGTAGACCACCGTAGTTCATCGCTCCTGTCGGAACTGATGTATCTAATTCAACGAAGGTTTTACCGTCTCGTGTTATAGTATGCACGGGGATTGAAAAGTCTCTAACTTGTTGGACACCTGTGGTTGTGCCAAATCCTTGATAACATCTTGGGTCTTCT